>ERZ869909.58-NODE-58-length-159816-cov-10.954325_pt1 | contig 159816 bp, 122 predicted proteins | sample MGYA00520892_ERZ869909 | MGnify/ENA primary metagenome ERZ869909 (study PRJEB32215, sample SAMEA104723947) | bioreactor metagenome | biome: bioreactor; feature: anaerobic bioreactor; material: water | place: China | collected 2015-03-12 ... | reverse complement strand
ATAAAAAAACGGGCAAGTTTGCTTTCACTTCCCCGCTTTACACCGAATCATGCACAGCCAGACCCACTTCAGTTTCGTTACTCTTTACGCTATCCCCTTCCTTATACCGGACACTAAACACAGCTTGCGTTTAGTCGAAAGGAGCGCGCTGAGCGATCCTTTATATGGATAGAGTGAAAAAGTAAGCGGCGAACGGATGGCTGCACCTGTGCTTGCCGGCGTTCGGCAAATTGTTCGTATTCTACGAAAAATCGGCTTTCTAGTCTAGTCCGAGGACGTCCTTCATTGCATAAATCTGTGGTTTTTTTTCTGTTGCCAACCATGCGGCGGCACGCAGTGCACCGTCAGCAAAGGTACTACGATTAGCTACACGGTGGGTTAATTCAATCCGTTCACCACCAACGACCAGATAAACAGTATGTTCACCAACGATATCGCCAGCCCGCAGCGTCGCAAACCCAATACTGCCTTTCTGGTACTGATGATCATCGGCATTACGGTTTAGCTCGGCAACATCGTCGAGTACTTGGCCACGGCCACGAGCTGCTGCCTCACCTAAAAACAACGCGGTGCCTGACGGTGCATCGACTTTACGGGTATGGTGCGCTTCGAGAACTTCGATATCCGCATCACGGCCAAACACGGCACTCGCTTGCTCGGTCAAGACCGCCAATAAATTCACGCCAACGCTGGTATTTGCTGCATAGACAATTGGCACTGAAGTTGCGGCAAGGGCCAACGCATCGCGACCTACCTCACTCAAACCTGTCACACAGATAACTGCAGGTTTAGCCAACTCAGCATAAGCCTCAACACGTTCTTCGAGTCCCTCAGGTAGGGCAAAATCGATCACCGCATCAACGCCGGCAAGCGCTTGCAGATCGTCAGTCAGCGTCACGCCATTGGCTTGACCATACGCTAAGACGCCACTATCAACACCAATACTGTCAGACCCTGCGCGGCCGATCGCGGCGGCGAGCGTGAAGCCTTCATGCTTCGCTACTGCCCGGATGACCTCCCGGCCCATACGACCGCTGGCGCCGACTACGGCGAGTTTAATTTGTGTTGTCATGTGTGCAGTCATGCGTTCCCTTGTTTTAATCTCGTATAACTCTATTTTTGACTAGATGCCGATGAAGTGTGCACGCTTTCATCGTTCACACCACGTTGACGCGCCAGCTCTGCGTTCAGTATATCTTCATCGATCATCTGCTCCGAACGTGCCACGGTTGCGGACACCGCCATGTCACCGGTGACATTCGTTGCTGTGCGCATCATATCAATAATTCGGTCAATTGCGGCAATAAATGCAATGCCTTCAAGTGGCAGACCGACTGCAGACAAGGTGACCGTTAGCATGACCATAGCTGAGCCAGGAACGCCGGCGGTGCCAATCGATGCCAACGTTGCCGTAACCATAATAATGGCGTACTCGGTAAAGCCAAGCGGAATACCGTATAAATGTGCAATAAAAATTGCCGCAATCGCCGGGTAAATACCACCGCAGCCATCCATATTAACCGTTGCGCCAAGCGGCAGCGAGAAACTCGCGTATTCTTTTTTTACACCCAAACGTTCGGTGGTCGTTTTCAACGTTGACGGCAAGGTACCAAAACTACTTGAGGTCGAGTAAGCAATGACCTGGGTTGGGAAAATGGCACGGAAAAACTGCATCGGTTTAATTTTTGCGCCCCAACGGACCAAGCTACCGTAGACAAAAATGATATGAATCAAGCAGGCAATGTATATCGCGACAATGAATTTACCCAGCGGCAACAACATTTCTAAGCCATAGGTGCCGACCACCCAAGCCATTAAGCCAAACACCCCAATTGGCGTGAGCTCCAAGACGTAACGCGTGATTTGATACATGACCTCAGCACCAGCGTTGAAGAAATCACGCACTGGTGCTGCTTTCTCTTTCAACGCGTTTAGTGCAATCGCTAACAACACGGCAAAAAAGATAATTTGCAGCACGCGGCCTTCCACAAGCGCCGCAAATGGGTTGGTCGGAATCACACTCAACAGCACTTGCGAGACAGGTGGAATATCACGTTCAACCACCTCACCTGCGGTTAGCTCGACCGTTGGCGTCAGATCCATGAAGGTACCCACAGCGAGGCCAATCGCACTGGCAATGAATGCGGTGAGTAGGAATAGACCAACGGTCTTCGACGCTAAGCGGCCGAGGTTGTTGTGACTTTGCATGCTGGTGATACTGCTCACAATCGCAAACAGAATCAGCGGCGCAACCAGCATTTGAATCGAGCGCACAAACAACTGCCCAAGTGGTTGCATCGCTGCGCCAATTTCGGGAAGACCAAAACCAAGCAAGGCGCCAAGCACAAACGCGCCGAGCACCCGCTGCCAAAATGGAATTGCAAACCAAGCTTTAAACATACTTATCCTGTTAATTGGAGTTTTCTCAGTGACTGCTAAGCGCCACAAGAGAAGCAGACAAGAGGAAGCAGACTCTCACCACCGCAACCTCAAGCCCAAAACAAAAAACCGCTCTGATCAGATACTGTACTGTTCAGAACGGTTTTTCGGAAAGAATAGATTCATCTTACTTAGATCAATTCTTTATGCTTCCTCTTCATGCATTTGATCCAGCTTTGACGGACGCGGACAACGGGTTAAACGCCCCTGCCGCGCTCGTTCTTCGTAATAGGGCATGACGCGTGGAATTTGGTTGGTTAAATCGCGAATCCGGCTGTCAGGCGAAGGGTGCGTCGACAAGAGTTCGGGTGTACCACCGCCACCGGCTTGTGCCATCAGCTCCCACAAACGCGGCGCTTGATCCGGCTGGAAGCCAGCTCGAGCCATTAAGTCCAAGCCAATCTCGTCCGCTTCAGACTCGTGACGACGGCTATAGGGTAATGCTACTGCAAGTTGGCTGGTAATTCCGAGTCCCGCCATAATCATCGCCCGTTGCCCGGCTGAGCGTTCCGAGGTGGCTATATCCGCGGCTAACAGGCCCGCACTAATTAACAGGTTCGTCGATAAACGTTCACTACTGTGATCGGCCATGACGTGACCAATTTCATGACCCATTACGGCGGCGACCTGGTGTTCATTCTCCGCCAGTTTCAAAATACCAGTATAAAAGCCAATATAACCACCCGGCAAAGCAAAAGCATTAATGGTCGCTGACTCAAATACCACAACTTCCCATTCAATATGGCTATATTCTTGCGGTAACACCTCAATAATTGCGTCAGCAATACATTGAGCATATTGATTCAGTGCCGGATCGGTTGAAACCGTTTCCTCTTGCTTAATCTGCGAAAACGCTTCGGCACCCATCGAATTCAACGCGCTGCCAGAAAAGAAATTCAACTGCTTACGTCCAGTCGGTGACGTCGTACAGGCGGCGATTGCAATGACGGTGACGACGACAGTCAGCAACTTTATGAATGGCTTCATCAGGCTCTCCTCGTTGAGTGATGTCAAATCACTAGTTACCGCAAAGTATAGAGTTGACTTCGTTAGAATACAAAGCCTTATCGCTGACCTTAAACAAACTCTTACAAATGATCACTTACCCATTACCGCTCGTCTGAATGTGCAAAAAAACAAAAAATGCCAATCCATCGCTGGATTGGCATTCTTAGGTCAATCAAAGCTCGCTATTTAGCTACCGGTTAAGTCATCAAAGAATTTCTTCACCCCGTCAAAGAAACCGCGTTCTTTGGGACGGTAGCGAGCCGCTTCATCGCCAACCCCCATGGAGTCTTCCAGTTCCTTCAACATGGCTTTCTGTTTCGCCGACAAATTCACCGGCGTTTCAATCACCGCTTTGCACACCAAGTCGCCAATCGCACCCGAACGCACTGACTTTACGCCTTTTCCACGCAAACGGAACATCTTGCCGGTTTGCGTCTCTGCTGGGATCTTCAACTTAACCCGGCCATCTAATGTTGGCACTTCAACTTCGCCACCGAGCGCTGCGTGGGTAAAGCTAATTGGCACTTCGCAATAGAGATTATTGCCATCACGCTTGAAGATTTTGTGTTCGCGCACATGCACCTGTACGTACAAATCGCCGCTTGGTGCGCCATGCTCACCCGCTTCGCCTTCACCGCTTAAGCGCACGCGATCACCGGTATCGACACCAGCCGGAATTTTCACGTTCAGGGTCTTGGTCTTTTCCACACGGCCATGACCATGGCAGCTACGGCAAGGATTCTTCACAATCGTGCCGCGACCATGACACTGAGGACAGGTCTGTTGCACCGCAAAAAAGCCCTGACGCACTTGAATTTGACCAGCGCCATGACAGTAATCACAAGTTGCTGGCGTACCGCCGTCGGCAGAACCCGTGCCGTCACAGTCATCACAGTGGCTCATGCGCGGAATACGAATTTCTACTTCTTTACCGCGTACGGCTTCTTCGAGCGTCAATTCAATATCATAACGTAGATCGGCGCCACGTTGCGCGCGACGTCCGCCACCACGACGACCACCGCCGAAGATATCGCCAAACACGTCACCAAAAATGTCCGAGAAGTCAGCACCACCGCCACCAAAGCCACCGGGGCCTCCGCGCGCTTGATCAAAAGCGTCATGACCATACTGATCGTACATCCGGCGTTTCTCCGGATCGTTCAGAATTTCGTACGCTTCTTTGACTTCCTTAAACTTAGCTTCAAGTTCTTTATCGCCCTTTGTACGGTCTGGGTGATACTTCATTGCCAGCTTTTTGTACGCTTTCTTAATATCGCGTTCGCCAGCGTCTTTTGCCACGCCAAGGACTTGGTAATAATCAGGTTTAGCCATAAATTCTCGCCACAATTTACTTGGGTTTTACGCGCCTGTTGCAGACACACACACGGGCGTCCCCGAAGGAAACGCCCGTGCTACTTAGTCATGAATCACGCGAGCGTCTTACTTTTTCTCGTCGTCTTTCACTTCTTCAAACTCAGCATCGACCACATCGTCGGCTGCATCGCTCGCCGCACTGCTATCGGCACCGCTCGCTTGCTGCTGTTGAGCTTTCTGCTGGGCAATTTCCATCAACTTCGCAGACTTCTCCATCAGCGCTTGTGACTTCGCTTCAATCGCGTCTTTGTCACTCGCTTTGATGGCATCTTCTAGCTCGCTAATGGCACCTTCAATCGCCGTCTTGTCATCCGCAGGCAGTTCATCGCCAGCTTCTTCAACTTGTTTCTTGGTGGCGTGAACTAAAGCATCAGCTTGGTTCCGCGCTTGCACCATTTCTTCAAATTTCTTGTCTTCTTCGGCGTGCGCTTCCGCGTCACGAACCATTTTTTCGACTTCGTCATCGCTCAGACCAGAAGACGCTTTGATCGTGATCTTCTGCTCTTTGCCGGTGTCTTTGTCTTTCGCCGACACATGCAAAATACCGTCCGCGTCGATATCGAAGGTAACTTCGATTTGCGGCACACCACGTGCAGCTGGACGAATACCTTCCAAGTTAAACTGGCCAAGTGACTTGTTGTCAGACGAACGCTTACGCTCACCTTGCAGCACGTGAATCGTTACCGCTGACTGGTTGTCATCCGCGGTCGAGAAGGTTTGCGACTTCTTCGTTGGAATCGTCGTATTCTTCTCAATTAACGTGGTCATCACACCGCCCATAGTTTCAATACCGAGCGACAATGGGCACACGTCTAGCAACAGAACGTCCTTCACGTCACCCTGTAGAACGCCGGCTTGCACCGCAGCACCAACGGCAACTGCTTCGTCTGGGTTGACGTCTTTGCGTGCTTCTTTACCAAAGAAGTCAGCAACGATTTGTTGAACTTTTGGCATCCGTGTTTGACCACCGACCAAAATAATGTCGTTGATGTCACCCACTTTCAGACCTGCGTCAGCAAGTGCTTGCTTCACCGGCTCAAGGGTTTTCTGCACCATGTCTTCAACCAGCGACTCGAGCTTCGAGCGCGTCAGTTTAATCGCCATGTGCTTCGGACCGCTTGCGTCCGCCGTGATATACGGCAAGTTCACTTCCGTTTGCTGCGCTGACGAAAGCTCAATTTTAGCTTTCTCACCGGCTTCTTTCAGACGTTGCATCGCCAATGGGTCTTTGCGCAAATCAATGCCTTGGTCTTTCTTGAACTGCTCGACTAAGTAGTTGATGACACGGTTATCAAAGTCTTCACCACCAAGGTGCGTGTCACCGTTGGTCGCCAGAACTTCGAAGGTGTGCTCGCCGTCGACTTCGTCAATTTCAATAATTGAGATATCAAACGTACCACCACCTAAGTCGTAGACAGCAACTGTACGGTCGCCCGACTTCTTGTCCATACCGTAGGCAAGTGCCGCTGCGGTTGGCTCGTTGATGATCCGTTTTACTTCCAGACCAGCAATGCGACCCGCGTCTTTGGTTGCTTGACGCTGCGCATCGTTAAAGTAGGCCGGCACGGTAATCACCGCTTCAGTTACTTTCTCACCGAGATAGTCTTCTGCAGTTTTCTTCATTTTCTTTAACACTTCGGCAGAAATCTGAGGTGGCGCTTTCTTCTCGCCTTTCACTTCTACCCATGCGTCGCCATTGTCAGCTTTAACAATACCAAATGGCATAATGCCGATGTCGCGCTGCACTTCTTCGTCTTCAAAGCGACGACCAATTAAGCGCTTAATCGCGAACAAGGTGTTTTTCGGGTTCGTAACTGCTTGGCGTTTTGCCGGCGCACCGACTAACACTTCACCGTCATCGGCAAAAGCAACCACTGACGGAGTTGTACGATCGCCTTCCGCGTTTTCAATTACGCGTGCTTTGTCACCATCCATGATGGCGACACAAGAGTTGGTGGTGCCTAAATCGATACCAATGATTTTACCCATAACTATCTCCACACTTTCAAATTGGTTCCGGGATGTCTTCTATTTGGGGACGACCCGTAAAGATTTCAATACATTTAATAAGGTTTTTTTGCGGCCAGTTATTCTGGCGCTTTCGAGACCATCACCATGGCTGGACGCAACAGGCGGCCATTCAAGGTATAGCCTTTTTGCATCACATACAGCACGGTGTTGGCTGGTAGCTCCGCGTGTTCTTGCATGCCCATCGCTTCATGTTGCTGCGGGTTAAATGGCTGACCTTGTGGGTCAACCACTTCCATGCCGAATTTTTCAATGGTGTGCACAAAACCTTTGTGCGTCATTTCGATACCTTCAGCCACTTGAGCTTGGGCTTTGTCTTCACGGTCAATGCTTTGCAACGCCCGCTCTAAATTATCGATGACGGTTAATAACTCACCGGCAAACTTTTCTAGGGCAAAGTTACGCGCCTTTTCCACTTCAAGGGATGCCCGGCGACGAACATTTTCTGCTTCGGCAGCAACGCGTAGCGCTTTATCCCGTTCGTTTTGCAATTCTTGACGCAAGTTCTGCACCTGTTGTTCAAGCTCGGCTTCGCGCTCGCTTAGAACTTCCGCTTGCTCGCTCGCTTCGTCAGTCGTAACTGCCTCCGCCGCGTCGCTCACTTGTTCAGCACCTTCTTCAACCTGATTGGCGTCATTGTGCTTCTGATCTTCTGGTTGGCCTTGCGTACTCATGCCATTCTCCGTCACTGAAACTTAAACCCATGCGGCGCCTGTTGACCGCACCAAAACTGTAACTTGCATCGGATATGGGGTCAGGGAATTTTATTTCAAGCATTTATTTTTCTTTTCTGCTGCAAATTTAACGATGATCCTAGCTACCGTGGATATTGATCTGCGCCAACAAAGTCCGTAGCTTATGGAAGATGAATTGAGCGAGGAATTCGAATGGCCGTAAACCACACTGACAGCACCGATCACCCACCCTTTCAGGTGGTTGGCTTATTGAGCAAAAATGAGTCGACAACGGCGCAGGAGACCTTGCTGCAAGTTGCTGCTCTGCTAATTGCTGAAGGTTATACGGTACTTGCCGATGAAAACGGTCCGGTGCATATACTGCCAAAAGAAATTGAACGTTGTTCAATTGCCGACATCGGTCAACGCGCTGAATTAGCCATCGTTATTGGTGGCGACGGCAAAATGTTGGGTGCCGCGCGGGCGTTAAGTTTGTACGATATTGCGGTGATTGGCGTCAACCGCGGTAACTTAGGTTTTCTTACCGATTTATCGCCAGACGAAGCGGCAGCCCAGTTACGCGAGGTTCTGAAAGGCAAATATCACACCGAACATCGCTTTTTGCTTGATGCTCGCGTCGAGTTAAATGGCGTCGTTAGCCAGCGCAATAACGCCATGAATGAAGTGGTATTGCACTCGGATCAAGTGGCGCACATGGTTGAGTTCGAAGTGCAAGTCGACGGCCAATTTGTATTTAGTCAGCGTTCCGACGGTTTAATTGTAGCAACCCCTACCGGTTCAACCGCTTATTCACTGTCCGCCGGCGGCCCGATTTTAACACCGGGGTTAAACGCCATGACGCTCGTCCCCATGTTTCCTCATACACTGAGCAGTCGACCGATTGTCGTCAGCGGCGATAGCGTAGTGAAAATTTTAGTCGCCCCCGACGACCAACCGCTACACATTAGTTGCGACGGTCATATGAAGCTTCCGGTGCACGCTGGCGCGGAAATTATTATCCAACGTCAGCAAAAACCACTGCGGCTGATTCATCCGCTGAACTACAACTACTACCACGTCCTGCGGAATAAGTTGAACTGGGGCAGTCGCTTATTCTGAATATTTTTTCAACAGCCTCTTGCACTACTGGATAACTACTGTATATTTACTGTATATAACAACAGTATCCGTAAATGCTATCGCGAGGCCAGGCCATGCTCACTCATTTGCATATTCGACAGTTTGCTATCGTTGATGAACTCACCATCGATTTTCAATCCGGTATGACTGCAATCACCGGAGAAACAGGCGCAGGTAAATCCATCGCGCTTGACGCTCTTAGCCTCTGTTTAGGTGCGCGAGCGGAAACCGGGATGGTTCGCAATGGCAGTGAAAAAGCCGAAATTACCGCTTGCTTTCAAATTCAAGGCTTACCTCAGGTACAAGCGTGGCTCGACGAACATGAGCTTGGCATTGACGCTGACGAAGAGTGTATTGTCCGCCGCGTGATTACCAGTGAAGGTCGTTCGAAGGGCTTTATCAATGGCGCACCTGTGCCCATGAACTTGCTTAAAGAGCTCGGCAGCCATTTAGTCAGTATTCACGGTCAACATGACCATCACCTGTTGATGAAGCCCGAGTATCAATTGCAGTTGCTCGATCAGTATGCGGGCCATTCATCGTTGCTGAATAGCACCAGTACAGCCTACCGTGAGTGGCGCCGACTGGTGCGGGAAAAGCAACGCTTACAAAGCCAGCAAGACGCTCAGCAGGCACGCCAACAACTTCTTGATTACCAGGTCAAAGAATTACAAGAAGCGGCACTGAGCGCCGACGCTTATGCGGAACTCGAAAGTGACCATAAACGCCTCGCCAATGCTTCGGAATTGCTTGCCGACAGTCAGTTTGCACTGAACTCCTTATACGACGGTGAACACAATAATGTGTACAACCTGATTCAAGGGGTGATTGAACGCCTACAAAATAGTGTGTCGCTTGATGCTCAGCTAGAACCTGTCGTCGCCTTGTTAAGCGAAGCCAGTGTGCAAGTAGAAGAAGCGGCGCGCGAACTGCGCCACTATCAAGATCATGTTGAACTCGATCCTGAAGCACTTGCTGATTGTGAGAAACGGATGAGCGCTGCCTTGCAGCTTGCACGGAAGCATCAAGTGGCACCGGAGCAGCTCGGCGATTTGCTCGCCAATATCAGCGCGGAGCTTGCCGAACTCAATGCTGCTGAAACACGGTTGGCGGATTTGGATCCAGAAATTGAAGCTGCGCAAGCGCACTTTATACAAAGTGCCGAACAGTTAACCGTAAGCCGCCAGAAAGCAGCTGACGATCTCGCCGTCAAAGTCACCGACAGCATGCACAAGCTGAATATTCCTGATGGTGAATTTAAAGTGAAAATCACCAGTCATGCTGACGATTTCGCCTCAGCTCAGGGCATTGACCAAATAGTCTTTACGGTCAGTGCCAACGCTGGCCAGCCACTGCAACCCATCGCGAAAGTCGCATCCGGTGGTGAGTTGTCACGGATTAGCCTCGCCATTCAGGTACTAACTGCTGGCCAAGGCGCATTGCCAACACTCATTTTTGATGAAGTGGATGTCGGTGTCAGTGGCCCAACCGCGACCACTGTCGGTAAATTGTTACAAGCGTTAGGGGTAAACAACCAAGTTATTTGTGTTACCCATCTGCCACAAGTTGCCGCACGTGCTCATCAACATTTATTTGTCAGTAAAGAAGCGCGCAATGGCCAAACCATTACCTCAATGCAATCCTTACAACAGGATGATCGTGTGCATGCCCTCGCTCGCCTCCTTGCCGGCGACGCAGTGACCGATCATTCGCTCGCGAATGCTCGCGAGTTATTAGCGAGCTAAACTGATTAATTTCCCGTCAGCCCTCGAGTTGACGGGAACTTCTAGACAAAACAACAGACCAATACACGCACGAAAAAAATTAACCGTGGTTTGCCTCTGGTATAACGGGCGGTTTTTGCGATAAGATTTGGTCCTACACTAGAGAAATCGGAAGAATTATGAGATTACCACTTGCTATTGCAGCAACGCTGCTGCTAACTCACTGCGCAGTGATCGACCCTTTGGTCTACAAAATTGACATTCCTCAGGGCAACTATATTGAGCAACGTGATGTTGATAACTTGCGAGTCGGTATGACCCAAGAGCAAGTCCGCTTCGTATTGGGAGCACCAGTTGCTGAAAATGCCTTTGCCAGCAATGAATGGCATTATTTGTTCCGTCTTAAGCCAGGTCGCGGCGACGTTCAGTTACGGCAAATGACCTTAAATTTTGAAGACGGTCGCTTAACCTCAGTCACTGGTGACTACGAGCCTCACGCCGACTTTTACACACCGCTCGAACAATAGTTGTTGCTGTGCTGAAGCGGTATTGCAGCACCTTTAAGCTCCGAAGCATTGGCAAGGAAATACCGCATGCACATAACGCACAACGCGTTTATACCAGAGTCCAGCCCGTACGATCCGCACGCTTATCGATGGATTTGGCTGGACAATGGTTTGCCTGTACTACTTGTCCATAACCCTAATTTAACCCAGTCTGCGGCATCCTTTGCGGTGAACGCTGGGCATTTTCAGGATCCGAAAGACGCCGCTGGTGTTGCCCATTTCCTTGAACACATGCTGTTCTTAGGCTGCCAGTCTTTTCCCGCGCCCGAATCCTTTGCCGAAGCCGTTCAGGCCGCTAACGGCCACTACAATGCATGGACTGGTACCGAGCATACCAACTATTACCTGACCGTCCGTCCCGACGCGTTCAGTGCGATACTCGAGCACTTTCGCTGCCTGTTCACCGAACCTTTATTCGCCAAAAAGTGGGTGGAAAAAGAACGTCAATCAATTGAAGCCGAGTATCAGCTAAAGCGCCAAGATGAGTTACGGCGATTGTATGAAGTTCATAAGCTAACCGCGAATCCGGATCACCCTTTTGCCAAGTTCTCGGTCGGCAATGCCCAAACTTTAGCTGACCGCACCAACTTGCCCATGCATCAACGTCTACGTGACTACTGGCAAACTTATTACACCGCTGCAAACGCTGCGCTGGTGCTTATCGGCCCGCAATCAATGGACGAACTTGAAGCACTCGCCAAGCCATTCAATGTATTGCCCAGTAGTCGGTTACCGGAAGCGTTGCCGGAAACGCCAATCTATTTGCCTGAACAACTCGGTAGCATGATTTACGTGCGGCCACTGAAAGAGTCGAGCCGCCTGATTGTCACCTTTTCATTTCCAGAAATTAATAGCGATTACTTACACAAAACCACTTCGTTTATTGCTCATCTTCTTGGTGACGAAGGCCCAGGAAGCTTGTGTAGTGAATTACGCTGCAAACATTGGATTAGTGAGCTCTCTGCCGGCGGTGGTATGAGTGGCTATAATTTCAAAGACTTTAATCTGAATATATTGCTCACCGACGACGGGCTCGAGCACATCGACGAGATTTTGCAGGCCTGCTACTACGCCATTCGCGAAATCGCCACACAAGGTTTACGTGACGATCTCTATGCGGAGCGGCAGCAGATGCAGGAATTGAATTACCGTTTCCCGGAATCGCAACGGCCGATCGATCTCGCCGCTCAACTATCGATTAATATGCTGCATTATCAGCCTCAACATGTGATTAGTGGTGATTATCGCATGGACGGTTTGCGCCATCAGTTCGCTCAGCGCTTACTCGCCGAAATGACACCGGAACGAAGTCGGATCACGCTTATTCACCGCGAGGTCGAAACCGACCAAATCGGACATTATTATGGGGCTGAGTATCGCATTGAAGCGCTAACCACAGCACAAAAGCAGCGCTTCCAGCAAACACCTGAGGGCTTCGAAGCACTCCAATCACCCAGCGCTAATCCGTATATTCCCAAACGAATTGAAGCATTACCGCTCGTCGACAAACTGCCGGAAAGCGCTACCGATGAACGCAATGGCTACTGGCCGCATGCCTTGCAAGCGCCGGCTGGTGTGACGCTTTGGCATTTGCAAGATGCGACTTTTCGGGAACCTCAAGCGCACATCTATTTGTCCTTGCGACTACCAATGACCACGGCCAATGCGCGCAATAACGCGATTAGTCGAATTTGGTGTGAACTCGCTCTGGAAGATCTCAATGAACAATTTTATGCTGCCGAAGTCGCGGGCATGCACTTTAACTTGTTTCCGCAGCAGTCCGGTGTGACGTTGCACATCGCCGGCTTTTCCGATCAACAACCTGAGCTATTCAAAGCACTCATGCGCAGCCTTGCTGAGCATCGCAGCAGTGAGCAACAATTCCAAACCGTACGCAAACAGCTGCAGCGCGAATGGCAGGCGATGAATCAAAACAAACCAATTAATCACCTGTTTGCACTCCTGCATCACCAGCTGCAATACGGCGCTTACACTGCTCAGGAATTAGCGGCGAGCATTGATGATCTCGACTTTGAACTCTACTGCAATTTACTGCCCGGAATGCTGCGCGACGCTCAAGTCATCCTCTTGACCCACGGCGACATCGACACGACTACCGCGCAAAACTTAGCGAACTGGGTAAAACAATCATTGCCGATTGTCAGTCAGCCGCGGTTGCAGGTTCAACGAACCGTAAAGCGGCTATCCAGCGGCATGAGCGAAACGCGGTTCCATAGTGAACATACCGATCATGCCTGCGCATTGTTTGTGCAAGGACACACGACTGACTTGTATGAAAAGGCAGCTTTCTTGGTGATCAATCAGCTGCTCGGCCCACGCTTTTTTAATCAATTACGTACCCAACAACAGCTCGGCTATTTAGTCGGTAGCAGTTATGTGCCGATGCACGGCCTGCCCGGCTTGCTGTGCTACATCCAATCACCACACACGTCTCCTGAAGCGTTACAACAGGCCATGGAAGCCTTCTTGGAGGAATTCGCCGATGAACTCAATACCCTCGCACCGGGAGAGTTCGCGAATGCCCAACAGAGTGTCATTCGGCAAATGCAAGAAGCAGCGCCAAGCTTACGGGTGCGCGCACAACGCTACTGGGGTGCAATTATCAATAACTTTGCTAATTTTGGCTTGGCAAGCCAGATCTGTGGACAAGTAGACGAGCTCTCACTCACCGCTATTCAGGAATTTTTTACCAGTCGTTTTCACATCGAACGCTGTGCGATGAGCCTGCAGTCGTCCAGTGAAAACGAAACGAAATGACACAATCCATTTGATTTCCTACAGAAACCCTCTCGTACAGCATTAATCAAGCTGAGGAATTACGCCTCTGAGAAACTCTAAATCGCCCTCAGCAACACCTTTTTTCGCAAAGTAATCGGGCCATTGCTTGGTCACATCAACAATGTCGTCAATGATTCGCTTAGCTTTATACGACTGCAGACCGAAGCGCTTACACTGTGACATTAAGTTCTCGACCGTTGCAAGCCGTCCCTGTTCTCCGAGACCCAGTGCATGCTGTCGATGGTTATTAATCGGAAGCACATCGTAGGCTGGTGATAAGCGCCAACTTTTTGCTTGGAGATCATACAGAACTGCATGATTTCGCGAGTGATCGTCGGTATTTCCGATACATGCATTAAAGACCATGCGCTTGAACAGTTGTGTTGCATCGTTTGGGTTTGCGCTCTGTTTGCGTAAAAATTCGGCGAGACTCGCATAGGAATACCACGTCGCTAAAGACTCGCTACTCACTGCACCTTCAGTCAACAGACTATTTGCGCTGAGAAAGTGATGAGAAACATCGATACCTTGGCGATCAAAACGCTTAATCATCAGGATGTCCTCAGTGCCTCTTATGACTTCTGTTTCAGCCACATCAAGACCATCAAGTTCAGCCAGCATCGACATCGCCGCGTGCTCTACCCGCGCTATATTCATGAGGTCATCAGCGCGATTAAACTTGATTAAATACAGCTGCCCCTGATGCTGTAGAACTGTCTTCGGACGTGCTCCCCCCATTGAGTCGCCGTATTGAAACGCCTTTTTAACCTCAACCGAAACACGCTCAGATTTAAGGATACTGTTTTTGCCCGCAATTAATAACTCGAGATTATCCAAAGAATTACGTGAGACTTTTGGCTTAACTTTGCTGCGCGATAAACTAAACGTCAACGCACCGACACCCATCGATGCCGCCGCAATCAAGTATTCTAATTCATTTTGCGGCTTCGTCTTGCGCAGCTGGCCAATGAGTTGACGCCCCCAAGAGTCAGCGCCTGCATCATGCAGCACGCCAAAAATCCCTTTATGTAAACGTGTGGTTTGGACTTGATCGGTTAGCGGTAAATGAATCGGATCGAGTGCAAAAGCATCCCCGCGCGCCAGCCACGATTGACCGTAAACAAAACGGCCGATGCGATACTGAGCGTCATACCAGAAACGTCCGCAAATAACCGGCTCTTGTTCCAATCCCTCGACAAATACGTAAGCATCAGAAGTCATTTGCGTATTTGTCCTCCAGTCGACTGCGCTTGCGTTGCGGTGCATCGAGTCGTTCAACGAGTAGATTATCAGTGGCGACAATCAGGGGATCTAAAATATCCAAGAGCTCGAGCGCAGCAAATAGGGTACCCGCATTCACGGCTAGACCGCGCTCCATTCGCGATACAGTGGCCACGCCACAACCGAGACGGGTAGCGAATTCGTGTTGATCCATACGCAAAGCACGTTCACGCTTAATCAACTTTCCGAGTAATACTAACAGCTCTTGACTTCTCATTTAATTAATCACTTGTGATAAAATACATTCTATCTAATTAAATATGATTTATATGTAGCATATATTTTCAGGAACGCCAACAAAAAACCCGCGCAATGCGCGGGTTTTAGCTTAAAGATAAATCAATTATTTTGTATAGAAGGACTCACCTGCTGCCGCCATATCAAGCAACAATTGGCAAGGTTGAAAACGTTCACCTTCGGTCTCCGCATAATACTGCAAGCGCTCAACGACATGCTTCACAACGAGACTGTCCATGTAGCGGAACGGGCCGCCGCGGAACGGTGGGAAGCCAATACCAAAGATTGCGCCGATATCACCGTCGCGTGGCGAGCGGATAATGTTTTCCTGCAGACACCAAGCCGCCTCGTTCAACATCGGCAGCACGCAACGCTCGATCATGACGTCTTTATTAAGCTTGGCCGCAGGCGTGATACCAAACAAACGGTAGACCGAGCTGTCGACTTCTTTGCCTTTTTTCTTGCTGCCGTAGAGATAAAAACCTTTGTTGCTCTTACGACCTTTGCGGCCGTCATCGAGTAATTTACTGAAGGCATCTGGCGCTTTGAAACGGTCACCCAATTCATCAGCAAGAATCGGCGCGACCTTACCTGCAACGTCAATACCCACTTCATCTAATAACGTAATCGGCCCGACTGGGAAGCCAAATTTAACCAAGGTTTTGTCGAGCACTTCGATCGGCTCTCCAGCCAGCAATAGTCGTGCCGCTTCGTTCATGTACGGCGCAAGAATACGATTGACGTAAAAACCTGCACCGTCGCGCACGACAATTGGTGTTTTGCCTTGGCGCTTGGCGAATTCAACGGTCGTTGCAATGGTCTGCTGCGACGTTCCTGCATGGGTAATAATTTCCGCTAATGGCATTTTCTCCACCGGCGAAAAATAATGCAGACCGATCACCTGATCGGGACGGTCAGCTTTGGCGGCAATTTTGGTAATCGGTAGCGACGACGTATTGGTCGCGAAGATCGTATGTTTAGCAGCGTTCATTTCGATGTCTGCCACCATCTGCTGCTTCAAGCTAAGATCTTCAAACACGGCTTCAACCACGATATCCGTGTCTTTAAAGCCGGAATAGTCCACCGTACCCGTCAGCATCAACAATTCTTGTTGAAGTTGTGACTGGCGCATGATTTTGCGCTTCACTTTCGGCTGCAATAACTTGAGATGATAGGCTAAAGCATTCTTGATGCCTTCTTGATTAATATCTTTCAAGCGCACCGGCACTTTGGCTTTGTTGATACTGACATGGGCAATACCTCCGCCCATCAGGCCGCCGCCAAGTACACCCGCTTTCTTTACTTTCTCCGGTTGCACGCCATCGGCACCGGTTTCTTTCTTAATTTCAGTTGTAGCAAAGAAGATATTGCGCAACTGATAAGACACCTCAGTCATCGCCAGTTCGCCGAATTGCTTGGCTTCGTACTCTAAACCAGCCTGCATGCCTTTGCTCATGCCGTGCATGACCGTGTCGATAATCTTGTCGATCGCTGGATAATTACCAAGCGCCTTCTTCTGCGCTTGTTCACGAGCCTTCTTATACAGCACAGAGCTCATTGGGCCTTCTAATACTTTACCCATCAAATTGAGCTTCGGCTTTTTCTTCTTCGGTTTGCCTTTCAGCGCCAGCTTTATAGCCGCTTCTAGTAAGATGCTTTGCGGCACAATTTCATCCACCAAACCCATTTTTAAGGCTTGTTTCGGTCGTAATTGCTTACCGGTTAGCATCAAGGTCAGCGCATTCTGCACGCCGACCAAACGTGGTAAGCGCTGAGTACCACCCGAGCCAGGCAACAAACCAAGCTGAACCTCCGGTACACCCAACACCGTTTTCGGCGAATCACTGACCACTCGCGAATGACAGGCCAAAGCAAGCTCTAATCCACCACCTAACGCTGGGCCATGAATCGCAGCGATAACCGGAATTTTCATCGCTTCTAACCGATCAAATAAAGCTTGTCCTTGTCGCGCCAAGCTCTCAGCATCCGCAGCCGTTTCGCACTCGTTAATCATGCGAATATCGGCACCCGCGACAAACGAACTTGGCTTGCCACTAATAAAGACCAAGCCTTTCAAGCCACTCTCGCGTTCAATCCGCGCCATCAAATCCGCAACTTCATCGGCGAACGTTGCCTTTAGCGTATTCATACTTTCGCCCGGCACGTCGATGGTGATCACACCAATGCCGTTGTCACGAATGTCCAGTTGGAAGGCGCTTTTCGTCTCTGCATTAGCCATTATTCTGTCTCCAAGATTACTGCTGCACCCAAACCACCTGCTGCACACGCGGTCGTTAATGCGGTTCCACCACCGCGACGATGTAATTCATTCAAGGCCTGAGTCATCATCCGTGCACCCGTTGCTGCAAACGGATGGCCATAAGCAAGTGAACTACCCATGACATTAAACTTCGCTTCGTCAATTTCGCCAATCGCGCTGCTGCGACCGAGCTTCTCAGCGGCGAATTTCTGACTGGCGAAGGCTTTTACGTTGGCTAAAGTTTGTGCAGCGAAAGCCTCATGCATATCAATCAGGGTCAAATCATTCAGCGTCATGCCCGCGCGATCTAATGCGATCGGCGTCGCATACGACGGTCCCATCAGCATATCTTCCCAGACATCGATGGCACTGAACGCATAGCTACGAATGTAACCTAATGGCGTATAGCCGAGCTCTTTGGCGCGACTTTCAGTCATCATCAGCACCGCTGATGCGCCATCGGTGAGCGGCGTTGAGTTTGCCGCGGTGACCGTGCCGTGTTTTTTATCAAAAACCGGACGCAACTTCGCGTAGCCGGCTAAGTCAGAGTTCGCGCGAATATTGTTATCGCGGCTCATATAATCCTTGTAAGGCGGTACATGTGCCGTCATCACTTCGTCGGTCAACTTTCCGGCTTCCCAAGCTTCGTGGGCGAGCTGATGCGAACGATGGGCAAGCTTGTCTTGATCTTCTCGGCTAATGCCATGGCTCTTTGCCATTTGCTCCGCTGTCTGGCCCATGCTCAAACCGGTTGAGTATTCGGCAACTGCCGGTGGTACCGGCATTAAATCTTTCAGACCTAAGCGCTTCAAAATACTGAGGCGTTGGCCGAGGCTCCGGGCTTTATTCAAGTCGACCAAAGCGCGAGCTAATTTCTTCGAAACACCAATCGGTAACACTGACGACGAGTCTGCGCCGCCGGCAATCGCAACGCTAATGGTGCCCGCAACCATGGCTTCAGCAACACTCACTGCTGACTGGAAACTGGTCGCGCAGGCGCGGCTGACGCTGAAAGCATCACAAGTGACTGGTAAACTAGTCGCCAAAACGATTTCCCGCGCAATATTTGGCGCTTCTGGCATTTGTACAACCTGACCAAAGACTAATTGTTCTACCAATGCTGGGTCTAAATTGGTACGCTGAATCAGTTCCTGTACCACCATCGATCCCATATCGACTGCTGGTACACCGTGAAAGTAAGTGGCTTGCTTGGCAAACGGCGTACGTAAGCCGGCGACAATCGCAATGCGGTCGCCCTTAGCCGTGCGCAAGCGCTGTCCTGAGACAGACGGTTCTGAAGCTGACATAAATTACCCCTGTTGTATTAGTGGTCAGACCACAATTTATCTTTTGATTCTATACACAATTGTAGAAAATTAAAACCATAGCCGTAAGATGTGCAATTCGAACGACATAAATGAAGAGGAAGCTATGAGCGCAGTCAACGCTTTTCACCAGTTACACGCCTATCTCGACAGTCAAGTACTCGGCCAACCCAGTCTGACTGAACATCTTTTGATTGCGATTCTGGCGGACGGTCATCTCTTGGTTGAAGGACCTCCTGGTTTAGCCAAAACTCGCGCAGTGCAAGCGTTAGCAAGCGGTATCGAAGGCGACTTTCAACGCATTCAGTTCACGCCCGACCTATTACCTGCAGATTTAACCGGAACCGATATTTATCGTCCGGAAACCGGTGAGTTTCTGTTTCAGCAGGGGCCACTCTTTCACAATTTAATTCTTGCCGACGAAATTAACCGTGCGCCAGCGAAAGTCCAATCAGCATTATTGGAAGCCATGTCAGAACGACAAATCAGTGTGGGTCGCAACACCTACAAGCTACCTGCGCTGTACACCGTCATGGCGACCCAAAACCCGCTCGAACAGGAGGGTACCTATCCGCTACCAGAAGCTCAGCTTGACCGTTTTCTCTTGCATCTAAGCTTAGACTATCCTGACGCGGTCACCGAACAAAAAATTCTGCAGTTGACCCGCAGCGAAACGATTCAGGGCCATGTGACCATGGCGGAGCCTGTAGCGCAAAGCACCATTTTCGGAGCACGCAAGGCACTGATTGACTTGCACATGGCCAATGAAGTTGAAGAATATCTCGTCGCATTGGTAATGGCCTCACGCCAACCGGCAGCGTATTGTGAAATCTTAGCCAGTTGGTTAGCGATTGGCGCAAGCCCGCGCGCCACCATTGCCCTCGACCGATGCGCTCGCGCCAAAGCGTGGTTGGCAGGTCGCGACTTTGTCACACCAGACGACATTGCCAGCTTGTTACATAATGTCTTGCGCCATCGAATTATTTTAAGTTACGGTGCCGAAGCAGACGGTATCAGTGCCGATCAAGTCATAGACCGGATTCTTGAACTAGTCCCTGCGCCCTAATTGAAGTCGCCAATAGAGTTGTATCGTGATTATGAAGTCGTCGGCTTTTACATCTGCTAGCGCAGCACAATGGTTGCAAGATGCGCATAGTAACGGCAGCGAATTGAATCTGACCGAGTTGTTGGCTTATCGTCAACAGCCATTGCGTATGCCCGTTCCTCGTCGGGCAGGGATCACCGTCCAAAGCGGTCAGCGCCTGAGCAAAACGCGTGGACGTGGCATGGAGTTTGACGAAGTGCGCCATTACCAAGCGGGTGATGATATTCGCGCGATTGATTGGCGCGTCACAGCTCGGACCGGTAAAACCCATACCAAGCTGTATCGTGAGGAAAAAGAACGACCGGTCTATCTTTGCGTCGATATCGGGGCAAGTATGAATTTCGGCTCGACCTTGTTGTTAAAGTCAGTGCAAGCCGCGCACATCGCCGCCGGGCTGGCTTGGCACACGGTACAACGTGGCGACCGTATTGGCGGACTCATCTACAACAATCATCAGCACCATGAAATCAAGCCACAAGGCCGCCAACATGGTGCCCTGTTGCTTCTTAAACAACTGGTCGCGCTGCAGACACAAGCCTTCACGGCCGGGCAACCGACCCAAAACTTAGCCAACCAATTGCAGCGCTTACAGCAAATCTGCCGTCCGGGCACCGACATTGTACTGATCAGTGACTTTTACCAATGTGGCGATGATGAGGTACATTTAATGCGTGGGCTTCGCCGCCACCACAATGTGACCGCCGTGCAAGTTTTTGATCCCCTGGAGCGACAATTACCGGCCAACTTTCGCCAAGACATTGACGTCATGAGCCCATCGAATTTGGGTGAAAGCGTTCGCAGCCAGTTACCAGCAAGTCAAGCAGCGACGCACAAAAGCTGGCAACAGCAAGCCAGTCTGCGCCAGCAGTTCTTAACAACTCAATTCCGACGGCATGGCATTGCGCACATTGCGATCTCTGCAGCTCAACCGGTGCAACAGCAGTGGTTTATTGGGAGGCCGCAATAATGGCATTGAAATGGATTGCCCTCGCCGCCTCGCCACTTGATCAACTGCATGACATTCAAGTCACCGAGCCGGTAACTTTCTTGCCACTGAGCTGGGGGTGGTGGGTATTACTGATCGTCCTCGTCGTTATCCTGATGCAAGTGTTGAGAACATTGCGTCAACGACGTCAGCGGCAACAGCTTATCAATCTCGCTGAGGCCGAGATCAACGCAGCAGCGAGCCTACTCGACGTGCATACCGCCATCCGGCGCGCCTGTTTAATTATTTGGCCGCGAGCGCAAATCGCCCATCTACACGGGCAAGCATGGTTAAATTTCTGGACGACAACATGGCCGAGCAGCTTGCAAGACGAAGTCGCCGCAGACCTCGCGGAAATTCAAGCGCAGCTGTACGTGGCCGCGCCAGCCCCAGAACTGACCCAACGTTATCGAGCGCTCGCCAAGCAATGGTTGCAGGCTAGCTGGGCCGCGCGTCTGCATGGCCGGGAGGTGCGCTAATGATCTCCTTTGCTGCGCCTTGGTTTCTACTGCTAATACCTTTGCCTTTACTGCTTCGTTGGCTATTACCAAAGAAAGAAGCACAAGCAGCCGCACTTTGGCTGCCTCAACAACAATATGTGTTACCTGACAAAATTTCCCGTCGAGCAAAGCGCGGGCGTTGGTTATTACCCTTGCTCATCTGGACTGCTCTTGTGGCTACGGTTGCCCAACCACGTTGGCTTGACGAACCCATCCCGATTAACCCAGAAGCGCGCGAAATTATGATTGCGCTGGATTTATCCGGCAGTATGGAATTGGACGACATGACGTTAAATGGTCGTCGAGCCTCACGTTTAGAAGCCGCACATAAAATTCTTGCCGACTTTATTCGCCGGCGCAGCGGTGACCGCATCGGTCTCATTGTTTATGCCGATCATGCTTATGTTTACGTACCCATTACCAGCGACTTACAAACAGTCGCAACCATGGCCGAAGAAGCCACCATAGGTCTAGCCGGCCAGCGCACCGCACTCGGCGATGCGATTGGACTCTCGATCAAATACTTTGAGGAGCGTCCGAGCGACAATCAAGTGGTCTTGATGTTAACGGACGGCATGATCAATACCGGTGTTATTAACGCTGAACAAGCGATCCAGTTAGCCGCCAATCATGACGTGAAAATTCACACCATTGGTATTGGCTCTGACGAAATGACAGTGCAAGGTCTTTTTGGCGAACGTCGCATCAATCCAAGCGCAGATCTCGACGAACGCTTTTTAGCAACGATCGCCGAAGTCTCGGGGGGACGCTATTTTCGTGGCCGCAGTACCGAAGAAATGGAAGAGATTTACGAAATAATCGATGAACTCGAGCCGATTGCTGCGGCAGAACAGTACTTCCGGCCATTTATTAGTTTGGCTGCTTATCCGCTTGCGCTTGCATTATTGCTCAGTCTCCTGATGTTATTGTCCGGTTTGCAGTTACCGCGTCGCCAAGCGACCGAGCCAACAGAGAATCCGGAGGCTGGCCAATGATTGAGTTTATTTGGCTGCGCCCACAAGCCTTATGGTTATTGCTCGCTTGGCTCTTTGTGGTGATTCCAGCGTTGATCTGGCGTTCACGTCAGCAGCAAGGTCCAGAACAAGTGATTGCACCTCATTTACGTGCGCGCATGATTATTGGCAAGAGTGCACGCCAAACGCGCTGGAAACGTATTGGTACGGCACTCTTTTTCCTTACTGCGGTACTCGCACTGGCCGGTCCGGCCTGGCAAAAAGTTGAATTACCGGTCTTTAATCAAGACCGCGGTGCCGTGCTCCTGCTTGATACCAGTGTGCAAACTCGTGCCCAAGATATTACCCCCGACCGATTCAGCCAGCTGCGCTTTAAAGCGATTGATTTAGTCGAACAGTTCCGCGAAGGCCAGCTTGGTTTTGTTGCTTATGCCGGAGATGCTTTTGTCGTCAACCCGCTCACCCGTGACGGCGCCACGATTTTACAGAACCTCCGCGTGATTACTCCGGAAATCATGCCAATTCGCGGCCATGATCCGGTCTTGGCGATGCGCGCTGCAATCGAGTTACTCACCGACGGTGGCTATCGTGAGGGAGATATTTACTGGCTAACCAGCGGTATCGACCAGCGCGATATGCAAGAGTTACGTACGTTACTACAACCACATCGCTTCCGCGTTTCGGTGCTCGCAGTGGGCACGGCTGAAGGCGCGCCGGTGCGCGATGCCCAAGGGGAATTTGTGCGCGATGGGCAAGGTCGCGTGTTACTTCCGCGTTTAGTTCCCGATTATTTGCAACGGATTACGCAGGAAACTGGCGGTCTCTATGTCGCCGCACAAACCGATGACAGCGACATTACTTCACTCTACGAACAAAGTTTGCGGCTTGGTGATTTTAGTGAAAGTGAAATCACCGGTGAGCTTTGGCTCGATGGTGCTCCGTGGCTCGCATTGCTACTCTTGCCATGGTTATTGCCGCTTGCCCGCCGCGGTCAGCTCTGGTTGTTACCACTCACCACAGTGGCGCTCATTAGCTTTTTGCCGAGCTCAAACGCTTGGGCGGAAAACGCCGACGTTACCGAAACCGCTTCTCGACTCCAGCAAGTTGCATGGTGGCAACGCCCGTTCTTGACCCGTGAACAACAAGCACAACAGCTCTTCGAACGAGGTGCTTTTGAGGCTGCAGCAAGCAAGTTTAGTCAGGTAGAGCGGCAAGGTGACGCTTGGTATCGAGCTGGCGACTACGCCAATGCAGTGGCAGCATACAGTCAGTCTTCAACCCCTGAAGCGGCATACAATCGCGGCAACGCGCTTGCTCATCTTGGCGAGTTAGACGCTGCCATCGCCGCCTACGAAGACGCCTTGGCACAGCGTCCAAATTGGACGGAAGCAGCGGAGAATAAGGCGCTAATAGAACAGTTGCGCGACCAACAGCAGCAAGACAGCGAAGGCGAAAGCGAGCAACAGCAAGACAGCAGCGAAAGTGACGAAGCCGACGAAGATCAGCACGATCAACAGCAGCAGAATCAGGATCAAGAACAAGAAGGCGAGCAAGACAGTTCACCTGAGCAGCAAGATGAAAACGGACAAGATGAGGATGCAGAGGCTGACCAGCAAGAGCAACAGCAAGAACCCACACCCGCCGAAGGTGAGGACGCTGAAGCACGCCCAGAAGCGCTGGATGTCGATGATCTTAGTGCAGAAGAACGTGAGGAATTAGAGCAAATCTTACGTCGCTTGCAAGATGATCCGACCCTACTATTACAAAACCGTTTGCGTCGAGAAGCTGAGCGTCGACGCCAACAATTACCACCACGGGGATTTTAGAATGCGCACGATGAAGTTCATAGTCATCTCTTGGTTGATTTTCTTTTGCTCGATGACGACTACGTTCATCAATGACGCCCATGCTGAGTCACTCAATGTCACCGCAACTGTGGACAAAAATCCGGTGATTGCAGGCGAATCACTCACTCTCGTTATTCGTGCAAATGAGCGTCTGCCGCGCAACGCCTTGACCATTCCCAGCGACCTCGGCCGGCTTGTATTGCGTAATACGGGCTACCAACAGTCATCAAGCACAGTAAATGGCCAGACCCAGAACACCACAGAGTGGCGTTTAACCCTGCTTGCTCGTGAGTCGGGAAACACCGAAATTCCAGCCTTTGACGTCGCCGGTCTGCTCACTCAACCAATCCGCCTCGAGGTGCTAGCGCCGGTCGATACGGGCGAAGCGCCCGATTATTTCATGACGCTTACACTCGACTCCGAAAATCCGTATGTGCAACAACAAGTTCGCGCCCAAGTAAAATTGCATTTTGCCATGAACCCAGAAGGCGGCAGCGTTAATTTCCCTACAGTCGAGCACTTACAGATTGAACAAATTGGTCAAGACCAGCAAACTCAAGAGTTAATCGATGGTAAACGTTACCTTGTGATTACGCGTAATTACGCCATTACACCGCGACGTAGTGGTGAATTAACCATCCCTGCAATTTACTTCGACGGCCAAGTCCGGCGAATGCCAACCACGGGTTTCAGCGCGCTTGGCCGAATCGAACCAGTCAGTATGGGGACTAATGCGCAGACACTGAATGTTCGTCCGCGTCCAGCGGCGTTCACAGGCACTTGGCTACCTACCCCAAGATTAAGTTTAGAAGAAGCTTGGGAGCCCGACACGCTACGTTTTACAGTCGGTGAACCCATCACCCGCCGGATCACCATTACCGCTGCTGGATTGCGTCCAGAGCAGCTTCCTGAACTTGAAGTTGACTACCCGCAAGGTCTGCGGGTCTATCCCGATCGCGGTCAAAGTGAACAAATCGCCGCCCGCGGTACCAACCTCGCCCGCGCCGTATTCGCCACTGCCATTGTACCGGCCAGCGCTGGCAGCTATGAACTGCCTGAAGTTCGTATTCCTTGGTGGAACACAGAAACGGATCAAGCCGAAGTCGCGGTTTTACCGGCACGTACCATTGAGGTCATCAACCCACCCGGCGGTTTACAAGTACCCGGCGCCGTGCAAAGCCTTCCGGAAGAGAGCGCTGACACAGCCGCGAACGCGACACCGGTCACTGAGACCGTTATTGACTATCAAGCCGGTTATTGGCCTTGGCTTAGCGCGACCTTCGCCTTGTTATGGCTGGTCACGTTATTGATGTGGCTGTACAACAACAAAAAGCAGCACCAACAACCCACCAGCACGGCAAAAATACCGGTCGCCGCCCGACCCGCATTGCAGCAACTCAAACATGCCTGTATGAAAAATCAGGCCAGTGAAGCACGCCGAGCTTTGTTAGCATGGCACCAAGCGCGTACAGGTCGGGTTGCCAAGGGATTGCAAGACGTCGCTGCACAGTTACAATCAATCCCATTACAACAGCAGGCTGAACGGCTTGAGCATGCTTTATACAGTGCTCAGCCCGGACAATGGTCGGAAGGGAAACAACTATGGCAGGTAATTCAAGCGCTTCATCGTCAAGATGAAATCGAATTGACCAATTACCAAGGCTTGCCTCCACTCTACAAATCGACTGTGAGCCAGCCGCCTCGCCGCTGATCGAATGACTTGTCGAATGACTTGTTGAATGACTTGTCGAAGACTTGTCGAACGACTTAACCTTTTCTAAAGACAAAAAAAACCGCTCCAATTGGAGCGGTTTTGATTTAATTCATCGACTGTTCTATCGAATTAACCACCGAAAGTAACGGTAACGGTCGCCGTCGATGTACCTGTGACGGTTGGAACGGTGACGGTTGTCGTTGGTGGCGGAGTGGTTACCGTGCCGCCATCGTCGTCATCATCGTCATCATCGTCGTCGTCATCGTCGTCGTCATCGTCGTCGTCATCGTCGTCGTCATCATCATCGTCGTCATCATCATCATCGCCGACGATCGGTAATTGAGGAGATGAGCTTGAGTCGCCAATGATTGCAGCGGTTGACGCTAAAATAACGGCAGTTCCTGCTATTTGCAGGCCGGTGTAATCACCGAAAGCAAAGGAACTTGCGTTATCCCCGGCACCAGCGTCCTGGGCCATAACTGGGGTTGCTGCAAGACCTAATGCCGACATAACAGCAATTGTGATCTTTTTCATAACACCTTTCCTAGTTTAGATACATGTATCACGCACATCATACATCCCGTAGACGTACACTACAACTATCTTACATCTCTGTTTTAATTTCAACTCATTCTGTCGTATTCACATACTCTTTACGCGCAGTAACAAACTGATTTAACGACTATAATAAGGTGAACGCCCTTCGGTCACGTTGTGTAGCTGAATTCTTCGTTGCAGCATTTGTCCGCCATCGCGATTGAGTGGAATCCAATTAAAGCCTAAGTGCTGTCGGCTTGGAATGACACTAAACAAATCAAACGGAATGGTTAAGAAGAACCCTTTCGAAAAACTCCCTTCGCCATAATCAGTTGCTGAGACATCAGTGAACGATGCCCAAGCGCCCACCGTGACACCACTTTCAAAGCGGCGCTGGAAGGTCACATTGACCCCCTTGTCGCCCGCTAAGAACTGACCAGCACGTAGGGTTAGCATCGAATCATGTAACCAGGGCATATGATAATATAAGGAGACAAATCCCGTGGTTTGATTGTAATCTCTGAAACCAAGTGCACCGCTAAAGTCGCGTTGCCAAACCTGATTCACATCGACGCCGATCGCCCATGGTCGATCAAGTGGGCGATACAGCAATTCGCCACCGACACCACCATACATACGTTCAAACATACCCGCATAGCCCATCGCATAGACATCACGGCTCAAACGCTCAAAGTAAGTGGCTTGCAAACTGTCGAGCCAAACGTCGTTGAGCATATACTCGCGTACATAGGTTCGCACACGCGGTACCGGCAAGAAGTCATAGGCATCGACAGTAAAGTTAAAGCGGTCAAAGTTATTGGCAATATTAACCCCAACTTCACCAAACACCTCGAGTTTTGGCGTGAGCCAGCGGTTTGCAAACGCCATCGTGCCTAACTGGTAGAAATGGAAGGTTTCCGGTGAACCAAATGTTTGGATAAAGAAAGGCTTTAATCCGTAGTTGGTCTCGAATCGATAGTCCGGTCCATAAGTCCAACGACGGTCGTCCCATGGCGGCCGATTATCGGTGTCGACGCGGGTAAACAGTTTTTCTGTTTCATGCGGTTGCACATCTGGGTTTTCATTATTAATGGCAGCCTTGAATTCATCCGCATCAATCACAGTTTTGACCACAGGTACAAAGACACTCTGCTCAACAATTTCATAGGTTTTAAATGAGCGCGGTAAATCACGCGCCAGCACACGTGCTGTGCGGTCGAGCATTTCGGTTTGGTCACGCAGACGCAATGGCTGGGTATACACAGTGGCAACACGATCGTTATTGTCATCGCGGTCGATTAAATAACGACCTGACGCGTAACTGTACTGATTCATGATGGCGTTATCCATCTCGAACCAGTTGATTTGACTCACTCGCGTATGAGTTGGTCGTTCACGCGGTTGCACAGGATCCGGCTTGATCTTGAGCTGTGATAAATTATTTAAATTGGTTCGCAAATTAAAGCCGACGGTAAACTGATCGCCACGCTCATACGACGCAAACAGCTCGAACGAACGGGATAATCGATAGTTCACGCCAAAATTAATCGGTGTTCTTGGGGTTAAATCAACGTCTGCAAAGTCATTGCTGTAATCATTGGCATCGTATTCAATTTTCAAACGTAGCGGCTCCCACGGCGTTTGGTATTCAACACCAGCGAATAAAGCCATCGGCCCGCGGAACCAAGCATCATATTCAAACTGACCACCACCACGACGGAACCCCTCCGGCCGTTCACACATGGCGTCAGCAAGGTGGCAAAATGGTGATTTGAAGTGATCGCGCGTACCAAGCCGGCCAAAACCCGCACCAAGCGTCAGGTCAAATGGGCCAAACTGTTTATTAGCCACCACATACTCTGCGGAAAAACGTCCTGTTCCGCCGATGTCTTTGACGCCGACCGCAATTTGCGGCATATATTCAGACTCTTGCCAAATCCTAAACTTTACGTCAAAGCCTTTATCCGTATATATATTGTCATTACTGAACCCGGGGAACGGACTGTAAGGATGACTCGGTATACGCGTATAAAACGCTGTCGCTTCCATCCAATCCAATACTTGCAAGCTGACAGCGAAACGACGATAGGCATCCATGTCAGTGTAGCTCAGTGACACTTCACCCTCTCGGGCAAATCGAGCGTTTGGCATTTGCATTAAGCCAATACCGCCATAGTTGCCCGTAGTTGGCGAACGGTCTAAACGCTGCCAATCATTGACTGCAGGAACTGCTGGCGTTGCAGCTTGACCATCCACTTGCAGCGTCACCGCTTGTGCTTGCGGATCGCGGACGAAGTGGCGAAGAAGCTGCGGAATACTGGCCTCTAAATGACGAAATTGACGAGGCAGACTCCATCGATCAAAGCCAACATAGAGGATATCACCAGGATTGAGCTCATCATCGTTCGCATTATGTAAGCCCCAAGGTATCGTACGTGCGTCGGCGGCAGGTTTAATTCGCCATGCCTCGGTGCCATGCGCCAACGACTGCAAAGCGTTGGCGCGGCGATGACCGAGCAAATAATTTCGCACCGTCTGGCGCGGCTGCACCGGTTGATAACCGACTTGAGCAGAAAAACCATACACCGAAATGGTGTCCGGCCGCGTCGGTAAAATCAATTGGTAGTCACCACTCGGCAGCAATGGGTTTTGATTAATGGTTTGGCGCGCAGCCTGCAAATCAGGAACACCATAAGGTTGAAAACCGAGCTCCCAACGTTGAACTTGTTCAGCTAATTGCTGCACTTGGCGTGCTTTTTCCGTTTTTCCACGTTGCTGCCAATAAATATAGAGAGCTTGCAAGTCGCGCAAAACATCCGCGCGCTCTTGTTCGACTTCAGCTTGGCGATCAAGCATGACCAAACGAACTTGTGGCCAATACACGTCTAACGAGGGAATGTCGCCTGCTTGGGCACTTTCTTCCCAAGCTTGCAGCGTGTGCTCCAGAACTTGACGCAACCGCACGCGTTCATTAAAACGAATATCGAGTACGTCATTGACCGCGACTCGGACATCCTGCTCAGTTACTTCTGCATGTGCAAGCTGTGATGCCGACAAGGCTAAACCAATGGATAAGGCAAGAATACTTGGTTTCATCATTATCGACCCACCCATTTCACTTGAGTTAAGGCTAAAACAGGCGCGCCGGGTGCAACCACTTGACGGCTTTGAACAACATGACCGTCAGCTTCCACCCAAAATTCATTAATGAAATTTTGCTCATACTCAACAAAACGACCCCGCTCACGAATCTGGAACGCTTTGACCGTTTCTGTGGGCAACGTCACATCGACTTCAGCAATGACTTCAAACGAGGACTGTGCAGTCACCATGTGATTGCTGCCATAGCGACTAAAATCGACAACTCGTTCCCATTCAGCACGCTGTCCGACCATCTGCTCGGCCTGCGCTTGCTGAGCAAGCGCAACCAATGGGTCGCGATCCTTATTGGTCACCGCATGGATCTGAAACGGCCCAAGGCGGCTAATGGATACCGCTCTGCCATTCAAGGTCACGAGCGTTTGTTTGTCAGCGCTAACCCAATTGAAATACCGGTCGCCACCGACTGTATCGACAAAACCTAACACCATGGTGACGCGAGGTTGATCGCCAATGCGAACATACTGCAAATGATAAGGAAACCGCTGAATTTGGCGCTCAGTCAGGGTGACATCCGGTGTTTCTTTCAAAAACATTCGCCACGTTGATAAAACGTCGCCCGGTGCTGATGCACAGCCCGTGATCATTAGCGCCGCAGCGGCCGCCATTAAATATCTTATAGAGCGATTCATTATCGTTATTATTAACTCCAATTGGCTCGTCACTTAAACGCGGTAAAATTCACGGTACCACGCGACAACATGGTTTACGCCAATTTGTAATGGCGTGTTCGGTTTGTAGCCTAAATCTTGCTCTAAAGCTGAAACATCAGCAAAAGTCGCAGGCACATCGCCGGCTTGCATGGGTAGTAAGTTCTTTTCGATTTTAAAACCAACAGCAAGTTCAATAGCCGCAATAAAATCCATCAGCTGCACGGGTTGACTATTGCCGATATTATAGATGCGATACGGGGCGGAAGAACCTGCTGGATCAGGCGCTTTTCCACTCCAATCGACATCCGCCGTTGCGGGCTGGTCAAGAACACGCACCACACCGGCGACAATATCATCAATATAGGTAAAGTCTCGCGCCATGTTGCCATGGTTATATACTTTAATCGCTTCACCCGCGAAGGCAGCGGCGGTGAAAAGCATAGGCGCCATATCCGGTCGCCCCCAAGGTCCATAGACAGTAAAAAACCGCAGCCCTGTGGTCCGAATACCATATAAATGCGCATAGGTATGCGCCATCAATTCATTCGCCTTTTTCGTCGCAGCGTACAAACTAATTGGGTGATCAACGTTATCATGGGTCGAGAACGGCATCACCTCATTCAAGCCATAGACTGATGAGCTTGAAGCGAAACATAGATTCTCAATTTGATGATGTCGGCATCCTTCAAGAATATTCATAAAGCCGACGATATTTGCGTCAATATACGCGTGGGGGTTCTCCATCGAATATCGAACGCCCGCTTGCGCTGCTAAATGGCACACTGCATCAAATCGTTCGCTCCGAAAAAGCGCCTCAACCGCATCACGGTTAGCCAAATCCAGCTGCCGGAACCGATAACTTGCATGCGTCGACGACTGCACATCATGACCCCAGTCAATCTGCGCACGCTCAATACCCGCCGCCGCCAGACGACCATATTTCAAATCGACACTGTAGTAGTCATTGAGGTTATCGATACCAATAACTTCATCACCACGCGCCAACAAAGCGTTGGTAACATGAAACCCAATAAACCCTGCACTTCCTGTGACTAAAACTTTCATTTGCTTTCACTCTTGCTATGGCGCATGCGCGCCTTTAATTGGCACGAACCACTCATTAATCGCTATTAAACAAATCACGGGTATACACTTTTTCGGCGACATCTTCGAGCTCTGGCGCCATCCGGTTTGATACAATTACGTCGGCTTCGGCCTTAAAGGCTTCGAGATCACGAATCACACGCGATTTGAAAAACTCCGAATCCTTCAATACCGGTTCGTAAACGATCACTTCCACGCCCTTCGCCTTAATTCGCTTCATCACGCCTTGAATCGCCGACGCACGGAAATTGTCAGAGCCAGTTTTCATTACCAGTCGATAGACGCCAACGACCTTCGGCTTTTTGCTCAAAATTGAGTCGGCGACAAAATCTTTGCGCGTACGATTGGCTTCGACCACCGCCTGAATCAGGTTCTGCGGCACATCATTATAATTTGCCAAAAGCTGTTTGGTGTCTTTTGGCAAACAATAGCCGCCATAACCAAAGCTCGGATTATTGTAATGATGACCAATGCGCGGGTCTAAGCCGACTCCCTCAATAATTTGCTTGGTATCAAGTTGATGTAATTCGGCGTAGGTATCAAGCTCATTAAAGTAAGCAACGCGTAAAGCTAGGTAAGTGTTTGAAAATAATTTGATCGCTTCCGCTTCGGTACTGTCGGTAAATAACACCGGCACGTCTTTTTTCACCGCGCCCTGCAGTAATAAATTAGCAAACGTTTGCGCGCGCTCTGAGCGCTCACCAATAATAATCCGCGACGGGTACAAATTATCGTACAAGGCCTTGCCTTCGCGCAAAAACTCCGGTGAAAACACAATATTTTCCGACCCGAGGCGTTTCCGCGCATCCGCGGTATAACCGACTGGAACCGTTGATTTAATGACCATCATAGCGTTTGGATTAACCGCTTTAACTTGGGCTATTACGGTTTCCACTGACTTAGTGTTAAAGAAATTCGATACTGGATCGTAATCGGTCGGTGTCGCAATCACGACAATCTCTGCGTCAGCATAGGCTTCCTGAGGGTCCAGCGTCGCCCGAAACTGCAGCGGCTTTTCACGTAAAAAGGTTTCGATCTCGCGGTCTTCAATCGGGGATTCACCGCGATTCAACATATCTACTTTTTCAGCGATGATATCAACCGCTATCACTTCATTGTGCTGCGCTAACAGCATCGCATTCGACAAGCCTACATAACCGGTTCCGGCAACTGCTATTTTCATAACTAAGCAACTCTATCTTTAATTAAAAAGCCCACAAAAGGCATGTTCCAATGCCTTTCCCTGTGTTTTACTGAGATGACGATACGTACTAGTCCGGCGCGTTTATAAGCGGCGCCAAGCAATCGCCAAAGTCAGGTAATATACGCAAAATAATACGAGGAAGCTAACAAACATAATCCACTCTTGTACGGCGCGCATTTCCGACCAAACGCCGACAACAGCAAACAAAGACGCTGCACTCACAATCAATAATAAAGCTTGATGTTGTTGCAATCCTAGTCGGATAAAAAAATGATGCAAATGTTCACGATCGGCTTTAAATGGATTGCGGCCACCGCTTAAGCGGCGAATAATCACAGTAATCGTATCCATCAGTGGCAAAGCGACTAACCATAAGGCAGTGACTGGCCGAAATACAGTCTCATTCAGCGCGATGGCCGTGCCATTTTCAACCGCGTTCAACAAAGCATCAGGTTGTGTTCCCATAATCAGTAGCCAAGCGATCGTTAAACCAATAAACAATGAGCCCGCATCACCCATAAAAACTTTCGGACATCGGGTTAAATTTGGCAACAAATTACAAAACAAAAAGGGTATCAGCGCGAGTAACAACACACCGGCGACCGATAGCAACACATAAGCTCCGTCATGCCACGCCAGCACGACGATACTGGTCAAAGCAACCAGCGCTAAGCCACCGAGTAAGCCGTCAATGCCATCGACCATGTTGAACGCATTGACGATCCCAACAATGGCAATAACACTGAAAATAAATGCAAAAATACCCAACTCAACGCGACCAAACTCGGCACCGAGCAGCAACCCTAAATCGGTTATCGGTAAACCACCTAACCAAACAAGAGCGGCAATCACCGAGGTTTGTAATAGCACACGCAAACGCACGCTTAAATCACGACTGTCATCATAAACGCCCATAATGACAAATACGCTAGCGGCAAACCAAAAACGCGTTTCTTCAGGTGTCAGTTGACCAAAATAGAAGTAAAGTAAAAAAGTGCCGGCAATACAGCCAACAAAGACACTGACACCGCCAATCAGAGGGATTTCACCGGCATGCAGCTTGCGTCGGTTTGGCATGTCCACCAAATGAATCGACCGCGCAATCGGTGTGAGAATGCGAAGCGTGACGCTGGTCGTCAAAATCACCACCAAGGTCAACACGATGAGGTGCAGCGCAGTAAAAGTCACAGTTTGAGTGTTACCCTATTATTATCGAGCCATTCCATCGTCGCCAACCGCCAAGCTCAATGCGGTCAAACGCTACAGAGCTATTGTTTCATATCCGCTAAATTCAAGCAATCGAGCCGTTGCAGACTAAAAGCGTTTGAACCGCTGGAGTACACGTCGCAACGTCTGTTTCATAAGAGCTAGCCACTGTTGGGACTGAGATTTCTGCACCGGCGAATTCCGCGTTGCAATCAGCTCTTCGAGCGCTTGCTCAACCGTGGTAAAGTAACCGGTTGTTTGACTAATATAGCGCGGATACAAAATTAGCGTACCGGCCACCAACTCCGTCAATAACAATGCGCGGCCGCGCCGCTCTGGCGGCAGTCGATCCGTGGTCAAGCCCCAACCCGCGTAAAATGGCTGGCCATAGCAAGTGACCGCCACACCGCGCAGCAGCGCTTCAAAGCCAGTCAGCGAGGTGAGTGTGTGTACTTCGTCCACTTGGCTGAGCAAATGCGCCATGTCTTCATGCAAAACCACTTCATCAACAAACTCGCTGGCACGCTGTTCGGCACTACCGGCAATCCGCAGCCCTGCTTGCACATCCGGATGGGGTTTATACACCAAATAGGCATCTGGATTCGCCAATCGCACTTGTTCAATTAATGCCAAATTCTGCTTGTAAACCGGTGAGCCTAATTGAATTGATGCGTCACTTTCCACCTGTCCGGGGATTAAAATCACCTTGATTTGCTGCTCAGGTCGACGCCAAGTAGCGTTACCGACATTATATTTACTCACTTTTGCGGCATTCAGACGCGCAATCAAAGCAGCTGCACGTTGCCGTTCAGTGTCACTAAACGCATAATTAGCAAGCAAATGTTCGAGATCCGACGGCCGCGTTGCGTCATAATACATCCCGCGACTGTCAACCACCCAGGATTGCGGCAAAACCAAATCCGCACCAAGCCCTACCGAACGAATAAAGCCGTCTTCAACGCGAATATCTGTGGCGGCATGAGCACCCCAGCCGACGGTCGGAAAATTGGCTGAATTTTTTCCTGAACGGCGGCTAAACAACAATTGGCTACCGCGCAAAAACTTGCTCAAAACCGGTTTCTTCCAGCGTGGCCAGCGCCCTGCCCAGAGTGTTTCCGGTAAAGCCTCTTGTTGTCGTCGTTGTAATGCAAACCACGGCAAAATCGCTTCAATCGTGCAATCGGCCCCAGTTTCAGGGTGTTGGTAGCGTGGATACTCGATCAAGGCTGCACTCACCAGCTTAGCCAAACTCGGCTGAGCATTCACTCGCCGCTCGGGCGCTGCTGCCCAGTCATGGGTTAAACCCCAGCCGGCGTAGAATGGTAGGCCAAACGTGTAGGTTGGCTTGCCCCAGAGTAAGGCTTCAAAGCCCATTTGCGAGGTGACACAAAATACTGCTTCAGCACGTTCAAGTAGCGCCGGCGGATGAATGCCCTGGGCGAGAAAACGAACTTGCGGCTGCTGGTTAAAATCCGCTGGGGCAAAATGCGCTCGCTTAGTACCGGCCATGACGTCTGGGTGCGTTTTGATCACCACAAGATGCTCTGGATAACGCGCGCAGGCCTCGTTGAGCATGACTTGAAAGCGTTCTGTATCAGCTAATCCAGACGTGATCGAGGCATCGCCATAGGTTTGGTCCACCACGAGTACGAACGGCTGTTCATCGAGCCACGTCGGTAAGGTTTCCCGAGCTGCATTATATTTGGAGACACGCGCCGCGCGCCAAGCCAAAATTAAATTGCTTGCGCGTGCTTCCTGTTCTGCCGCAGATTCTTGCGGCCAGGGCTGGGCAATCAGCTGTTCCAGTCGCGAAGGTGTGCGGGCATCATAGTAAATACCCACGTCATCAACGACGATACTGAGCGGTGGACTTTCATGGCCGAGTCCTATCGAGCGTAAAAAGCCATCCTCCAGCCGCCACATAGGCACGCTGTGACGACGGGCTAAAGCTTCTGCTGTGACGGCAGTCGGTTTCTGTCCCCATGCCAACATCACCAGCGACTCATAGTGACGTTGTAAACGCTTTAATTGTGTATGTGAACGACAAAACTCAACGGGCGCACCCAACAATCGCGGCAATGCATCCATGCCAGCGATACCTTTCGAGGTTGTCAGGAAACAGTCGGGGCGCGCTAAGGGGAGTAAGTTAGGCTTTTCTTTCAATGAATATCCCTTACAATGTTGATTATCGTGCTCATTCACATACAGCCTTGCTGGAGCAAACCAGCGGAACAAGGAGCCTCCATTGACCCTTCGCATCGCGTTTATCGCGCATACCAAAGACCCGCAGCGATTCCTGCAAGACCCTGCTTTTATTTATCGTTGCGAAAATCCGGCTTTGGTATTGCAGGCGCAAGGGCACCACGTCGACTTGCTGCACTATACACAATTCCCAAGTGTAATTCATAATCTCGTGCGGCGGCAAAAACGATACGATTTGGTCGTTTTTCATCGCCCCCGTTGGCGCTTTGGTTTTGCCACTTTAGTCAATGCCTTGCGGCGCCAAGGCAGTGTGTGCGTTGCCGATTTTGATGACCTCGTGTTCGACACTGACTATGTTGCAGTCAGTCCCGGCGTGGTCAATCAGCTGGTGAGTCCGGAACAAACCAAAATCAACTTTCTCCGCCATCAGCGCGCCCTACTCTGTTTTAATCAGCCCCAGTGCGCTATCACTGTTTCGACCACTCCTTTAGTCGACAAAGTTCAGGCATTGATGGCGAAACACCAACAACCAAAGGCGAACGTTTCATTAGCATTCAACAGCGTGCACTGGCACTGGCGTCAGGTTGAAAAGGACGTCAGTCGAGCAACACCCAGTAATCGCCCATTATTGACCTATTTCCCCGGCACCCGCAGTCACGACCGTGACTTCGCGTTAATTATTCCAGCGCTTGCCGAGATTTTAGCCGCTGAGCCAGAATGGCAGTTGCAGATTACCGGCGTGTTACATGACGAAACAAAGCAGTCGCTGTTGCACCAGATGCAAACGACCAATGCCAATTTAGCCCAAGTTCAGTTTACGCCCAAGCAGCCATTTGCGCAGTATCGTCAACATGTTGCACGCAGCTGGGTCAATTTGGCGCCATTGGAGAGCAATGAATTTAATCGCCATAAATCAGCACTGAAAGCCATCGAAGCCAGCTTTTTCGGCGCCATCACGGTGGCGACGGCAATTCCCGACATGCTTAGATTAACTGATTCTGGCGCGCTGTTAGTCCCGGATCAAAATGATGTTACATCTGAGGTTTGGAGCTCAGCGATAAGAGCTGCTATGCTAAACGCACCGCAAGCGGACTTGCGACAACATAATTTAAATCATTACAAAGTTGAACAACACGCTCAGCAACTACTGACGATTGCAGCTCAAGGACACAGTGCATGAAGTCGTTTCGACGCGATCTCAAATTAGCCATTCAAGCCGGTGACTATCGCACCGCGGTGCTCCGCGACTGGCGGCAACTCTATGCTCATAGCAAAATGCCGTTAGATTATCTTCATGCGGTGAGTTTTCAGCGTGCTTTAGGAATTCCGCCCAAACCACGACAAATCGACAAGCTCCAGCGCCTAAAAGAGATGCCTTTTCTTTATCGCGCCTGTCTCGGCTTATATGGCTACCAAATGCGGCAACTTGAGAATTTGCTCGATTACCGCAAAAGCAATGTCGAACCTGCCGTTCTGCCCAGATACCGCCACCAAATACAGCGCTGGCGACAATGCCAGCCGGAATGGCTCGCTGCATTAGAACAACGCATCGAACAAGCAACATCAATTGCGGTGGTCGGCAATAGCCCTATTTTGAAAGGCAAAAATTTAGGTACAAGCATCGATAGCGCTGACTTAGTTATCCGTTTTAATCACTTCAAAAGTGAGCATACAGCGCGTTCCGACATTGGTGAGAAACTCAATCTTTGGGTCGTTGCGCCGGGCTATGACGGGCCAATACCAGATAACTATGACTCGATTCTACTCAGCGGCCCAGACATGCTCTGGTGGCAACAAAATTGGGCGCATCTCAGTCAAGTCACCCTTGACGAAGCAAATCGACGTATTACCGCCGACAAGGACCGAACACCAGTAATTAGCACGCCATTAAACATTTGGCGAGATTTAGTCCGTGAGCTTGAAGCACCACCCAGTGCAGGTATTTTGACGCTTGAGTTACTTCGCCAGCTATTATTAGCCTCTCCGAATAAAAATTCTGTAAATAAGTTACAGATTTACGGCTTTAGCTTTGCACCGATGACGACAAGCCAGTATCATCACGCGATCCCGACACACCATGCGGTGACACGTCACAATTGGTCTGCCGAACAAATTTATCTACAACGAGTTTTTTCGCCTAATGCTCAAAAGCATGATTCGCATTCAAGTTAAGGGAACACGCTGGCAACCTGCCTACGTGCAACCTGACCGAATTAAACTAACCTCACAACGGCGTTCACCGCCGGGCTGGTATCGTGTGGTAGTCAAAGCGAAGAATGCAGCAGCCAAGGAATTCGTCCAAAAGCGTGGAATTATTCGCTTTACCCAGAACAGTAATCACCATGGTGCGGAGTTGTTGAGCGAATCGCCGAGCACATCCGCGTTGGTTTTTCTCCGCCATACGCCGCTGCGGCACGTTAGTTTACACTTCGATAATCCCAGTAATAAACAGCTCGAATTCCAAATTTCTATCACGCGAGTGACCACCGCCCGAGCTTGGTTGAATATGCTTTCAGTCGTGTCTAAGCGCGAACAAGGCCATGGTCATCGTTGGGACAACATCTATCGCCTCACCCGAGCTCGATACAAACGTGGTGGTATGGACGTGGCGTTGCGCAAGTTGATTGGCACGTATCAACCGCTGTTAAGTTACCAAACCGTCAGTAGTGATCCCTACGAATACTGGTGTGATCGTCAAGAACAGAATGCGCTCAAAGCAAAACTCGATGCGACGCCATCGTCGGCAGTGACCATTCAAGTCGTGATTAAGCCCGTCGAACACAGCCACAGCAAAGCGAAAACCGAAAAAAGTGTCGCCGCTTTGGGTACTGCAACGACTAAACCACTGAGTTGGAGAGAATTCACTACTAACGCCAGCACATTGAACGCTTCTCATTGGTACATCTTCCTCGACGCCGGTGACACCATTTCTGAACATGCACCCAAGGCACTCACCAAGGTTATCCATGAGAACCCGCAGGCAGAATTAATCTACAGTGATCACGATAAGCTCAGTGAAGGGAAATATCGGATAGCGCCCAAGTTCAAACCCCAATGGAACCCAGACTTTTTGTATAACCAAAACTACTTGGGTCGTGCGGTCTGGATACGTGGTGACTTAGTTCAACGGCTAGTTGAGCAACAGCTCTTGAGTGACGTCGATTATGTCTTAAATTTGAATGCCGTTACCTCGATTCTCAAGCGGCAAACAGACAAGGCCATGGCGTCACGTGTGATAGCCCATGTCCCGCATATTCTCGTGCACCAACACACACAATCACAAAATCCGTATTCAGAAACGGCTAAAACACAAATTGAAGCGGCAATGCATCGCTACGCGGATGCTCAACAGGATCAAATTCATTCGATGAGTTGGCGCAGCCCGAAACTCTTGAAAGTCGATTTTGCCTTGCCAGAAAATCCACCGCTCGTGAGTTTAGTCATCCCCACGCGAGACGCGATGGAAATAACACGGACCTGTATTCAAAGTATTCTGGAGCGCACGAGTTATCCGAACTATGAGATTCTTCTTGTTGATAATCAAAGCCGCCGCTCGGACACTCTCACTTGGTTCCGAATCCTTGAACGGAACCCACGCGTGCGCATTATTCGTTATGATGAAGCATTCAACTACTCAGCGATCAACAACTACGCAGTCTCGAAAGCTCAGGGTGAGATCATCGCCTTAGTCAATAATGACACCGAAGTGATTAATCGCGACTGGTTAACCAACATGGTTCGTCATGCTGTGCGGCCAAATATTGGCTGCGTCGGCGCCAAACTCTATTTCTTTGACAACACGGTTCAACATGCCGGCGTGGTGCTCGGTATTTGGGGTCTTGCAGGCCATAGCCACAAACACTATCACCGCAGTGAGCCTGGTCATCAGCAGCGTTTGAAGACCACGCAGAATTTAAGTGCTGTCACCGCTGCCTGTTTAGTGGTTCGGCGTGAGATATTTGAAAAGGTCGGCGGCCTCGAAGAAGATCTCCGGGTCGCGTTTAACGATGTCGATTTTTGCTTGAAAGTACAATCTGAAGGTTATCGCAACCTCTTCACACCCGACGCAGAACTCTACCACTATGAGTCGAAAACGCGGGGCAAAGAAGACACCCCCGAGAAAAAGGCGCGTGAGCTACGAGAGATTCGTTATATGCGGCAAAAATGGGCTGGAGTTATCGCCGCCGATCCTTGCTACAACCCCAATCTAACGCGTATGCGCGAGGATTTTAGTCTCGACATCGACGAGATTATTCCTTAACCAGACAAACAGGCAAAGAGCACCTGCGCCGCATTGGCAACAGATTTTGGTGCTTGCTCCGGTAGTGCCTGCACTTGTGCAGCTGCCGCAGCGATGCAATCGTCGCGCTGTGACGAAGATTTCGCTGCCAATTTGTGAGCAATAGTGGCACGCAGGTCGTAATCGACAGTTGGCGGCACCACGACAAAACGACCGTTGGTTTGCGCGACCAAGTAATCCGGCTGCAATGCATGCAGCATTGCCGGATCAATATTGCCGGCGGTGTGAATCAGCGTTACCTGCGAAAAAACCCGCGTCAAGTAAGCCAACATGGAATACGCCGAAGACGAGCCAAAAACGAGGCAATGCCCGCTTACCAAGGCTTTCTGATGCCAAAAGACTTGCGTTCGCCCAAAATTGTCTAAGCCATTGTCATAGACCACCCGCTTCAGATAACGGTTCCCTTTCAAAAAGGCTTCGCTATGTTTCTCCGGCGGATACACTTTATTGCCTAAATCGCCATCCACTTCACGTTCACTGTAGCGATCGCTGGCGAACAGCTTCTTTATTGCACTGTAGTCAACACCAAGCTGTTGGCATACAGCCACGGTGGCTAACATCGCACCATAGTGAGTCCAGTGCGTGTCTTTCATCCGAAACGTCGGTCGCTGTGTCGCCGTCGCAAGTAGCGACTCAGGATACACCAGCGGAAAGCTGTCAGGCGCTAACGCCTGCAACTGTTCAACCACAGTGACGTCGCTGCGTGGGTGCGGATGAAACTGCCGGTAGACCGCTTCTTTGGCTGGCGCGACTAACAGTGCATAAGGTGTCGAATTGCTCGCTGCTAGCTGAGTAAAGCCTTGCATGTAGCGCAGCCAATCGGATTGCTGATACTCGTCCAGCAAGAGTTCGCCGGTATGTTGAGCAACGCTTTTATTCGTATCGTTGTCGAGAAACAGCCAGCCTTGGGCACCATGGAGAATGGCAAACGGCCCCTGTACTTGGTAGCGGGTAAGTTCGATACGCTCTTGACCCAGCTGAATACCGACGGCAAATTGACCTTGGTTAATCTTCACTTGGTGCTTGAAACCACAACGGCAAAAGCCCGCATCAACCTGAAACGCCTTGATCACATCCGGCCGGTCATGGGTGAGAGGGAAAAATTCTAATGCTTCGCCTTGTTGGACATAGATCTCGACCGTTTGCATCTGCTCCACACTATGCAGCAACAGCCAACCATGGATGGTTAAACCTTCCTCACCCAACTCCACTGCGGTGACGTTGCGACCATCTTCAGGGAAATCTAGGCACCAGCGCTGAATGCTAGCGCTTAATTCGGGAACCGCACGAAAATTAATATTCGTTTTAGTCAGAGAGTACGACACTAAGGATCACCTAGATATTAATCGAGATATGAATTCGTTTACTTGTTCAGCAATCTGCTCAGCACGATACTGTGACGCATGTTGACGCGCTGCACGTGCAAAAAGGGGGTAGAATTCTGCCTGTAAACATTGGCGAATACCAGCGGCAACCGCTCGATAATCGCCGAAATCCACTCGAATCCCTACGTCTTCGCTGACTAAATCAATCAAAGCACCATGGCTGTAGCAGACTACCGGACGCCCAGCAGCCATCGCTTCTAATAGGCTGCGACCGAAGCTTTCGGCAAAGTGTGACAAGTTCACGACTAGGTCAAGCTCTGCCATAATGGCTTGTGTGCGTTGCACATAACCGGTCACTTTCAAATTGTTCGGCAGTTCGCTGTGCTGCTGCCACTGCTGAAAACATTGCTTCAAGTCATCCGATTGCGGCCCCACCAACCAACATTCGATATCGTCTGCTGCCAATTCTTTTGCCAGCGCCACGAAGTCAGCAATACCTTTCTTCGCCAAGTTGCTGCTCAACATACCGACCCGTTGCGGTTTGCCTTGCTGTCGCTTACGTTGCAAGTTACTCAGCGGAATATTGAACCAGTGCGGCGCTATTACATTCGGAATGATCGTCGTCCGTTCAGGCGCGGCTAAATACGTTGCCACTGCGTTCGAGTTGGCAATAAAGCGATCGGCTGTGGTGCGAATATGTTCAGCAATTTCCTCAGCAGAAGCGCCCAGAAGCTCACACAGAGCACGATCATTGGCGGGCAACTCACGCACATGCATAACGTTCGCAAGACCGCACGCTTGTGCGGCAAGTAACGGTTGCCAGAGCGTCAAGGTGTTGACGTAAACCAGCTTGGGCTTCACTTGTTGATAGAGTTGATGAAACGCCGCCACCCCTTGTCGCACCAACGTGTGGCTCAGACGTTGCTGAGCATGCCACCATTGAAACGGGAAAATGACCACTTGCTGACAGCGTGCGGCCACTGCATTCACATAGTCTGGCGAACTCGCATTGGGCAATGCCACTGTGACATGCCAGCGGTCACTCAGCATAGCTAACATATCAAGTAAGCTGCGCTCAGCGCCAAACTGCTGGGCAGACACTAAGTGCCCCACCACAATGAGTTCTGTGGGCGCTAATTGTTGGTGAATACAATAATGAACGTTGCTCGCAAGCTGTGCAGCGACCAACTCGGCTTCACGGCAATACAGCGGCCCGGGATTGCGGCCTTCAGAGTGACCATGCAAGAGAAAATGTGTGGCGCCATCCATACCGCTGGCAACGACATCTGGGTATTGACTGCAATACCACCCCTCATCGAACCACGGGTTTTGCGCCAACTCAGCGATTTGCAGCGGCAAACAAATTTCAGGGCGATTCCGACACATACTCGCCGGTACGGGGAAAGGCCGACTTTGTTCTGGATCCGCCGACAGATATAAGCGCTCACCACTTCGATGCCAAGCCCAAGCTGACTCCATGTAGTCTTTGCGCAGGCCATAGAATTGGCTGCGCAAATGTGTTTCTGAGTGCTGGGTTAAGGAGTCTGCAGACTGACGACCGATCGCGAGCACCACACCGGGATCAACCTCAACAATAGCAGCCTTGCCATAGACCGCCTGTAAGCGATAGTAATACTCGGTGTCGGCGTTACACGAAACCAAGTCCCAATAGCCCATATCGTTGAGAACTTGGCGCCGACACAATAGGGACGATACATTACGGTAAATCCAAGTTTCTTCACAGCGCCAGCGTCCATACGTCAGATCTTCGCTCGCTCGCACCCAATGCGAAACCGATGCCATGGCGTCAGAATTTCCCTGTAGCGCTTTTACTTGTCGCTCAATTTTCTCAGGGTGCGACCAATCATCCGCATCATGGGTGGTAAAATAAACACCACGACTGTGCTGTAAACCGCGATTGCGTGCTGCATACGCACCACGATTGTGCGGCTGTTGAAATAAGCGGATACGACGATCTCGCTGCTGCCATTGCTGAACGATCGCAACAGTGCCGTCGGACGATGCATCGTCAACGACGATAATCTCCAGCGCCGACCAAGTTTGCGCAGATAAACTCCGTAACGCCGTAGCAATTGTTGCCTCGGCATTAAAACAAGGAATAATCACGGACACCAGTTGTCGACGGTACCAACGGCTGCGCAGCTTTCTCGGCACGAGACGAGGCCAAAATCGTCTTGCCACCTGCGCCTGTAACCGATCCAATAACGGGGTTGGCTCACTAACTCGATTTAAACTTAGTTTCGTTCCCAAAGGCATGGCCGCAACCGGTAACCGCTGCGCAAAGAGACTTCCTGCCAATTGATAGTCCTGCTGATACACCGACTGATAAAAATGTCCACTTGGCGCATGGAACTGCCGCCAAGTCGGGCACTCGAGCAATCGCGCAACGAGTGTATTTGTCTTACCCTGCGCTTGCCGAGAACATTGCCATAACGCCGAAAAGCGTAATAACCATACACCGGGGTGTCGCATTAATGCGGCAAAGCGCGCGAGCGTAGCCAATTCGTCGTCCTGCAACCAAGTGGTAAAGTCGATAACCTCTGCCACATACTCAGAGCCAAAGCTGCCGTACCAGCGCGCAAGCACCCAGCCGGCACAAACACGGCGTAATGACTGCCAACCGTTATCAGACGCTAAGTCCCACTCGTCTTGAAGTTGTTGCAAGATATCTTGCAGCCTGTTGTCATCGCTCTTGACGGCCCCGCCGACAGGCAGCAATTCAGGCTTTGTTGCGGTCGGCGACTGTACCGGTAACTGCCACAACAAAGGCTCTAATAGCAACGCAGGAACAGCGCAAGGGAGACGATTTTCAGCAAAACCATGAGTTATAAAATGCTGCCAAGGCTCGACCTCGGCAGCTGCAACATCGGGATAGGTGGCTAAATACCAGTCCGCATCAAAGACGGCGGCAAACCACTGTTCTAGTTCTTTAGGGCTCAACGAATAGCGCTCGCAAATCAGTAGCGGGTTCGGTGTTCCCATCGCGAATTAACACATCGACCGACCCAATCCTTTCAAATTGCGGCAACGCGTCCAGTGGCGCTTGCACATGTTTGCGACTGACGACCAGCACGGTTTCTACCGCCACCGGATCACCAAACACGACAGGAATAACTTGCTCTTGATACACCGCTTGGCAAAATGCATCGGTCGGTTCCGCTGATTCAGCCCCAAAGCTAGGCCAATGAAATACACCAACACGTTGCTTCTGAACCGTTAAAACTTTTGCTTTGGCGAGCAAAATATTGCATTGCTTTTCGTTGGCAAAGTCACCCACCAATAAAGTATCCAGCTCAATGGTTGCGCCACTACGATCAACCATGCTCACCGGCACCGCAAACGGTCGCTCATCAGTCACATGCAAATGATCATGATTGTTATGCCACCAACGGCAAAGTGCACGGTAGATATGCCGCAAACCAAAATACACAGTACGCACGTGGGTCGCCTTCGTGCGCGTTAACGAACCTTCATCATCCAAGGCCAGCGCAAACGGAATCTCCGGGTGTAGACGGGCGACCGCGTCTTTACCGTACTTCGTTTCAACCCGCCAAATGAATTCAGTATCACCACCGATCCGAACTTCGTCCCACTGACCAATCTCGTTGACAACTTGCTTGCGGAACATAAACGATGACTGACTCCAATGAATCAGCTCTTTATTCGGTCGCCAGTTCTGTGTGAAAATAAGCTGCTCAGTCGCGCGCACCCAGTGCAGCGCAACGCCCATTAACGCAGAGTCAGCGAGCAATGCTTTTACCTGCGTCTCGATCTTCTGGGGATGGGACCAATCATCGCTGTCATGGGTGGTAATAAAGTCGCCGCTCGCCACTTGGAGCCCTTTATTTCGAGCTTTATAAGCACCGCCATTTTGCTCTTGCTGCACTGGAATAACGCGCGGATCGCGCTCGGCAACGGAGCGCACAATATCCATCGTGTGATCGTCGGAGCAATCATCCACCACGATCACTTCAATGTTACGCCAAGTTTGGTTTAACAACGAATTAAGAACCACTTCCATTCGGCCAGCCGCATTAAAAGCCGGAATAATAATACTGACTTTTTCTTTCTGTTCGACGTTCTCGTCGATGGCTTGTTCACCATGCAAATTATGCAAAGTTAACGGCAAGTCTTGATTCCACTTGGTTAACGTATGCAACCCATAGTGCTGATACATGCTATTAATGATCGCCAAACGCTCGTCGTCACTGGTTGCTGCATTGGCTCGCACTAAAGTGATATCGGCGTCGAAACCGTAAGCGGCGGTATAGTCATTGATCAACGGTAAGCCGGCGTCGACATTACCCAAAACTTGATAACAACAGGAAATCAACAGCACTCGTTCTTTGCGTAGACGCCGCGATGGGTCGACGCTATCCATCTGCAAGGCCAACGCCAAAGCCTGCTCGTAATCGCCTTCAAAAAACGCCCAACGCGCCAAATGCCACAATGCATTCCAGCGCTCACCTGGACTATAGATGCGTTCCGAACTCACCATTTTTTTCAGCTGGCGAACCGCAGTCTTTGAATGGCCTTGCCAAAGCGCATCGATATATGACTGAAAACCATTCGGTTTCGACTCACGTCCTTCTTTTTCGCCAAACTGAACCCAATGCACCAGAGGATTCATTCCGCTTTGGGCGACATCAGGATAAGCCTTTAAATAGTAAGTCGTCGAAAAGCGCTTGCATGGATCGCGGCCTAAGCGCGCGCCAATGGCAAGATAGTGCTCAATGGGATCCATGCCAAGCAAACCGACATCCGGGTACTGTTCGACATACCATTTGCCGTTCACCCATTTTGACGCTTTCAAAACTTCGTAATCTGACATTTTCTATCCTTGTAAAAGCTCTTCTTGCTGTGAGCCATAAAATTCGTGAGGCATGAACAATAATCGCGCACTGAGCAGAACGTCATCGTCACTTTTTACCGCTGAATCTAAAGCGTAACAAGCTTGTAAATTAGCGACCGTTGGCAATTGATCGGGAATAAGTTGAAGTAATTGCCAATCTGCAAACACCACATCCGCCTGCTCAATTTCAACTCCATAATGGGCAAAGCTCAAACCGTGCAGCTGCATAAAAGCAAAAACCTCGTCGCTCACCGGCTGCAAAGCTGCTTCTGGCGTTTTCGGCCAATGCAGTAACAGTACTCGCCGCCCCTGCGCGATAAACTTTGTCTTGAGTCGCTGCAGTTGCGCTTTTAAATGCATGTTGGTGGCGGTTGCATCAAGCACAAAAACGAGATCAGCCGCTACTGTTTGCTTGGTCGTCATGCCAATCGGGATCGGAAACGGTCGACTATTCGTCTGCAAAACCGGATTGCCTTGGCGATGCCACCAATCCGAAGCTTCTCGATAGAGTCGACGAACACCGAAATAGATCGAACGAACATGAGTTGCACCAATTTGCGTTAACGACTGCTCATGCACCAGCGAAAAGGAGAGCGGCAGTTCTTCGTCGATCAGCCGCACAGCGGCTTCACCAAAATGGGTTTGCAGTCGCCAGAGGAATTCAGAGTCTGCCGAAACTCGCATTTCGTCCCAATAGCCGATCTCACCGAGCACTTCTTTGCGAATCAAGGCAGAAGAATGATTCTTCTCAACAAAACGCCCGCCAACCATCCATAAGCCAAGAAATTCCAGTGTTTCAGAAACGCGTACCCAAGCGCTAAGAGTGGCTTGCAGAGTGCGATCGGCGAGCAAAGGCTCAGCCTGACGAGCGATTTTTTCGGGGTGCGACCAGTCATCACTGTCATTCACAGTCAACCAGTCTCCGCTTGCAGCTCGCATGCCAATATTACGACTGGCATAGGCACCACGATTGACATCCTGCGCCAAGAGCCGAATACATGGGTGGTGCTCGGCAAGCTCACGAACCTTTGCGACGGTATCATCCGTACTCGCATCATCCACCACAATAATTTCTAAATTCGGCCATGTCTGTCGCACTAAACAACTTAATACGGGTTGAATAGTCGCTGCAGCATTAAACGTCGGGACGATCACGGAAACGAGTGGTAAGTCGGCATTGTTTCGCAATGGTCGGCCTTGCGGCCAGTCGTTACTATTGGCGGTCGTCAGATTAAACAACGTAAGTCCGGCGCCCGGGTCAATTAAGGTCAATTCATCCAATTGCTGCTGTTGCATTAAACGGTTGATGAGACGAAGTCGGCGCGCCGACATGTCCGGCTGCTGCGCCATGCTATTTGCATCAAGCATTATCAGCTCATGCGCGGGCAAGGCGGTAAACCGATAATTCGTCAGTAACGAACGAATCACTTGCGGACGCCCTAGTGCTTGCTCACAAATAGCGATAGCAACTAAAACCTTCCCCTGCGGGAAGCGCTCAATGCGCATCACTTCGTAAAAAAAGTCGAGCGCTAACTGATATTGACTTTGGCTCGCATACCATCGCCCGAGCACCCAGTTGGCACGTCGACGAATGTTGTCCACGCTGCTCAAACGTAATTGCAACAGCGCAGCAATCGCTTGCTCTGACAAACCACGCCAAAGCGCATCGTGCCATAACTGAATGGCCTCGCTTTGCTCAGTCTCAGGCAATGTGTGGAGTTCAGGCGTCATGGACAATTCCTCCCACACGAACCCATGGCCCCAGCTCAATGACGTCGCCCAAGGACGTTGTTGCATGGCCTAATGCCGCGCCGTTAAATAACTCAAATGAGCGAATCGCCGCAGACAACTGTGCCGAACCGTCACTGCGCGCACATAAGGTAATAGGCTCTGCCGTCAATGCAGGTATGCGTTGACGCTTCAGCTCGCCTTCAGCGACCAAAGTACCATCTGCGTAAACCTGCGAATTTCCGTTCATGCGACGAATAAAAACCAACTCAGTCCATTCACCCAGGGTAATGCAGTCACGCGGGCACCACTTCAGCGCATTGAATTCTCCTGTTCCATCGCCATAACCCCAGCGACCTTCGTTGTCCCCTTTGATGCGAACGAGAAATTCATGGCTTTGCTGAGAGAGAAATTTGGCACAAAGATACGCCCAATCCTCGGGCCAGGCGTCTATTCTCACTTGCATACGGATGGCCATATCGCCAGCTAACCAAAGTCGTGGCTCCGACGGCACCAGCAAAAATCCGGGATGCTCTGGCGAAAAAGCTACGAACTCAGCCACCATCACTCTCCTTTACCGGCTCCGCTTCGCAGCCTTGTCGCTCGCCGTCGAGGAGAAAATGAATGAGTGGATTTGCACCTGATTGACGGACGTCGGGGTAGCGTTGTAAGTAGGCTCCTGAATCGAATTGTGCACTGGGATTACGATTTTCAAAACCACCATGGCGTAAGTAATGTTCAGCCGGATTCATGCCTGCTTTGGCTACATCAGGATAAGTTTGTAAGTACCAATTGGCGTCAAATAAAGGCGTTTTTTTGAGCAGCTGCAGATCCGCTTTCAAGTTATTTCGACCATTCGCGGGACGCTCGGGTGTACCCGTAATACTTGAGTGTTGCAAACGCTTCTCAGCCGCTAACAGCTCTTTTGTTAATATAGCGAGCTCTGTCGTTTGTCGCTCATTGATCTGCTGACAAGCGTGTAAAGCCCGTGCGTTGGATTCTTTTAACACAAAAAGCTGTTGCTGAAGACTCTGGATTTCTTCTTTACTGCGCTTTAACCGGTCTTGGTTTTTCTTTGACTCTAGCTGTAACTGCGCGTTATCGCGTGTCAGCGTTTCATGTTGCAACGTCAGCGCTCGGAAAGCCTCGCTTGAACGCGCATAGGCAGTTTGCAGCTGACTTAACTCGGTCAACAAGGTATCGGTATATGCCGCTTTCGTTTTACTCTTTGCCAGACCAGCCTGTGCTGCATTAAATTGCACTTCGGCCGCGGCGAGATCACGTCGCAATTGAATATTGATTTCAATCTGCCGACTTAATTGCTGCAACAAAGGTTGATAGGCGGATACTTGGGTTATCATCGTCATGGAATTCTATGGTCCGTTGTCGTTGTCAGTCTGCGCATGATAGTTCGAGTACAATAAGCGCCAGACTTTACTTAACGCTGCCAATGCCTGTGTCTCTGACTCAGTCGACGCTTGTTTTTTTAATTTCAAGTAATGTTTCGCTATCCTATCATACCCCACGTAGTCATGGTGAAGTACTAAGTCTGCAAAACGTTTGAAAATTCTCTGATTCATGAGTGGTATCTGCTGTACGTCGGATAAGCGCCAAGACCATATCAGATGTTGCAAAGAGAATTCGGTTAGTTCGCTTGGAGGACTTTTCAGCATCGCGGCCAGCCTCAGATCGGCATCGATGAACAGGGCGTCAAGCCGCTCACGCAGGCCTGCTTGCAGAGTAAACCATTCATACATATCGCGCGGAGCGAAAGAGAGTCCCGCAAATTTCAGGCCTTCCTCCGTAACGTAGAGTTTGACCTGCACAAACGGGGCATCGCATCGCATCGACAATTCACGAACCCACCAGATCTGGGAGAGCAGATCACGAGCCAGACAATGCGGGCCACTCTGAACAAAGTCAGCATTCAAGACGACGTCTTGACCTGCTTGCAAGGGAGCTAAACAGCCATCAAAAAACGCCAGTCGCGGTGGTGTCTGGTTATGGTCAATCGCCAAAAAGAAGGCGATGACACCATGAAACGTATAGAAGCGATACTCGTGAGTCAACGCAGGCCCTGCCGCTGGCTCGAGTGAAGTTTCAACAGATGCAAGCCCCCAATCCTTGACGATTAAGGGCGCCAATCGAGGATTACTCAGCAACCGACGATAGTCCGTGCCGGGCTGCGAAAACTCTTGAGCGACGAAGTTCAAAAATGCTGAATCCGCAGCCGTTATTTCATATTCCATGAATAGCTCTTGTTCTTGTTATATATAACGCTGAATAAACTGAATCCGTCCGAACATAGTTTGCAGTTTATAATGAAGCTGTTCGTCTGTAACTAATTCAGTGGATCCATCAGCAACGGAACGTAAATAACGTGGTAATAAAGTTAACAAGGTTTGACTCACTGCTCGCAGTTGATAGCCAAACGTCACTTGCGCCAAACTGACCCGGCCACGGAACTGGCCGTTTTGCTGTAATCCTTGATGGTAACGATTCAACATAGCTGCTTCCATGCGCAGCAACTTGTCACGCTGATAATAGTACTGGCGGTGACTCGCCCAGTAACTGGGCATCAAGAACTGGGTCAAATCAGAGCCGACCGGCGAAAAACCAAACGTTTGCCAATCAATAAAAACAAACGACCGTTCCTTTGCATCGACAAAGATATTGCCGTGATTCAGGTCATTATGACAAAAACAAAAGGGCAACTCCTGCCAGCTTCGCCGGAGCCTATCGGCCGCTTTCACCAGCGGAGCCAATTCACTGACAAGCGTTTGATAATCGTCTTTTGTTAAGTGTTGTGCAAGCAACGGTGATTCCACGCATTGCCAGAATCGCTCCATGAATGTCGCGGCAATATCAGTACGAAAGTCGAGACCATACGCTTCCTCCTGACTTGCGTCGAGCCACCCATTCAATTCAGCAATCGCATCAACAACATGCAAGAATTGCGGTTGGCGCATGGTAAAATGTTGATAACCGGTTTGCTGCAAATTCTCTAAATGCAATGAGTAAGAGCGTTCATGCGTGTGCAAATCCGCGACCTGGCAAACTCGCCAAAATTTCGCTGGATTAGCCGGTAAACGTCCAGCGTTTATTGCCTGATAAAAGGCAAACTCCCGCTTTGGCGTCGGCCCCTTCAGCTCCTTCAGAATCAATGGTTCGCCCGCAGCAGATTCGGTGGCCTGTACCCGCACGGACTTGCTGTCTCGAATAATCAACCCCGACTCCTTCCCCGCTTTCGCAACCAACAGCGCTGTTTACACACCTAAATGTCTATTCTTTTGCAACAAGCGGCTTAAACGCGCCTCCGCACCTAAATAATACTCACCTAAATAACGATCGAAAGCGTCGTTAAACGTATGAAATTGGCCCGGACGCGGCGTAAATTCACCAAACACGAAACGCTTTTCCGTCGCGAGAAAGTCAATGCGTATAAACGGTGCTGGAATTTTCAGACTCAACGCTTGAGCCTGTTTTAATTGTTCTGCGGTAAATCCTTCGCCAACAAACTTCACGTTCTCATAACGCCCCGTTTCGGCTAAGTTTCCATCCGGTAACCACTCACAATACTTGGCACCGTCTTCACGATTGACTTCCAACACCATGGCGACACGCCCATAAAAACAATAAAACTTGAGATCTCGCGCAGGCTTCACCACGTCATCATTAATGTCAGCAATGAGCTCTTCATGTAACCACTGATCCTTGGAAACGGTGCCAGTGGCAAGCATTGTCTGTAAACACTCACGCAGCTCGGTGTAACTTGAAAGCCGACGACCCGTTTTAACTTCAACAATTTGTTTATCATTGAGCAGCAAATAAATACCCGTCGCCGCAGCACCGAAAAATGGCTTGATTACAGTTTGTGGTTGAAATTCCACTGCTGCTAGAGGCACCCCGTCGGCAAGTAGAGCAGGACGATTAACCTTCATTTTATCGATAAATTCGTATGCAGAGCGCTTATTATTTAAATACCACTCGGCTTTGTGCCCAGAAAGCTGTCGCCTGCGTGTTGCGATCGCTAACTGCATGCGAAATGAGGAAAGTTTCGGTAAGGTAACTTTTAATCGCGACGCAAGCTTAATAAAACTGTCCGTGTACAATTCACACGGAAGTAACTCACTTGCACGGGTAAGCAGTTCTGTTGCTTCGTGCGGAGGCAGCTGAGTTGCAGACCTGACTAATTTACGGCGAAAATTTCGCGCTTGTGCCATGTAAACTTCATTCGATTGTTCAAGTAACTCTTGCGCTTCTGTTAGTTCATCCAGTAGTTCACGCCCTGCTGCCACGGGTATTGCTCCAAAGAAATAAGATATCGTCAAATAGTAACAAACTGCCGATGCAAGACCAAGCTGAAAATGCTGCTGCTAACAGTCTTGAAATCCTGTAAAATCAAGGAAAAACGCGAGTAAGGTGACTATGCATAACTTTCCATCGGCACTGCATGCTATCCCATTTTTCCAGCAAACTTTAGCGGTATTTAAACCTCAGCAGCAGCTTTCAAATACGGTGCTTTGGGCCTATCAAACGGCAGCCGAGCAACTGGGTGTAAATCATAAGAAAGACGCACTTGGCCATCACTTTTTTCTCGGTTCCACCCACATCGGCTCGATGCAACGCACCAAAACTGATCTAAATAGTAAACAAGCAATCCGAATATGCAATGATAAAGCCTTGACGAAACGCTATTTGCTCAACGCAGGTGTGTCAGTTGCCGTTGACCAGTTAATAACCGTTGCAGAGCAACAGCAAGCGCTTAGCTTCGCCGTGAAATATGGCTTTCAGATTGTGGTGAAGCCCCTCGATGCCCGTGCCGGTGAAGGCATTACCTCCGACCTAGCTAACGCCGACCAACTCGCTGCAGCTATTGCACACGCCGCGCAAAGTAATCGCCGAGCAACACAAGTGTTGCTCGAACAAAAGCTGACTGGGTTCGATCTACGCTTCATTATTGTCGACGGTAAATTTGTCTGTGCAGCATCACGCATCCCTGCCCACGTGACCGGCGATGGTCAGCACAGCCTCATTCAATTGCTGCAGCGTAAAAATCAGGAACGTCGAAAAAATCCACATCACAAGCGTTACTTATTGGCCGAATCATTAATTGCAGCTCGAGGCCTAAACCCGCAGGAGACGCCAGCAAACGGCGAAATCCTATTACTCGCAGGTCCGGCGAATGTTCACTTAGGCGGAGAAACCTTCGATGTTACCGATTTGATCGGTGATGAATTGAAAGCATTAGCGATACAAGCTGCAGCAAGCATTCCAGGGCTTAAATTTGCGGGTGTGGATATTTTTTCCACCTCGTTAACGGATCCGAAGCACGCCGCCGTTCTTGAAATCAATACGCAGCCAAATATTGGCATTCACGCCTTTCCTATTCGCGGTAAGTCGCGTAATGTGGCTTATCATGTCATTCAATGTTGGTTAGCCAATGCCGCATTGAAAAACTCGTAAGACGAAGGGGCTATGCGACCATTATTTTTTATTCATATACCGAAAACAGCCGGCACCAGCTTGCGTGTTGCTTTGGAAAGATCCCTCGGCGCTGCCGCCATTTGCGCCGACTACGGTGACGGCAACCCACAAACATCAAAAGCAGTGCAAGACTGTATGTTCAATGGTATTGCCGACCCCTACCAATTAGCGTTGCAGCAGCCTCGTTCGCGTGTTTTGACCGGCCATGTACCCGTCACCAAATATGCACCTTTATTTGCCGTTCAAGATATTTTTACACTGGTGCGCGAACCAACTGCGCGCGTCATTTCAGAGTATTTTCATTTCCAGCGTCACTTCGACTTCCAAGGCAGCCTAAGCGATTTTGCCAAGCAAAAACGCAAACAGAATAGTCTAAGCCGTTATCTACGCAGAGTTCCATGGCAAGCGCTGGGCTACGTCGGCACCTCGGAGCGCTACTCGCATGCATTAGACACCCTAAATCAGCTATATCAGTTAAATCTCGCTGCTGAAGTATTGAATGCTAAACCCGCTACTCAGAATGTCGAGATTTCTGCACAAGAGATAACGCTTTTGCAAGAGCTCAATCGCAGTGATCTGCGCCTTTATGAGACGATTACCCAAGCACTAGATTGGCGTCATCACTGCCAACAAGCCAACTTGCCCTATACGCACGGAGCCGCAGCGATTGCGAAAAACAAACAGGTGCTGCAAGGCTTTGCGTTTTATTCAGCGACTCATCCAAGCTGCAACGAGCCGGTAGCGTTAACGTTATTGGGAATGAACAGCAGTCAAGAAGTAACAGTCACCCAACACGTGACTGCGAATCTGCACCATCAAAAAATGACTGCGCACCGCGCGCCACGCTGTGGCTATGTTGGTTTTCGAGTGGATATTTCTGAATTGCTGAACAACCCGCAACTAACGGCTCTCGAATTGCGCGTTCGTCACAGTCAGCAATTACTCTGGCAGTTTCAGTCTGGAGAGCACGACCGGTAACCATCGCGGTTTTGTGCCTGCCAACGCCAAGCGTCGGCACACATAGCCTCAACACTACGGTGTGCACGCCAAACGAGTTTTTCTGCTGCCATAGACGGGTCGGCAAAATAGGCGGCAACATCGCCCGGACGACGAGGCACAACCACATAGGGGATCACCTGCCCCGTTGCTCGTTGATAGCTGGCGATCATTTGCAGCACCGATATTCCCGTTCCTGTGCCTAAATTCACCGCAGAATATTCAGCGTATTCGAGCTTCATCAAATACTGCAATGCAGCAACATGCCCCTCGGCAAGATCAACAACATGAATATAATCGCGCACTCCCGTGCCGTCGATTGTTGGATAGTCGTCACCGAAAACTTCAAGTTGACGACGCACACCGATTGCTACCTGATTGAGAAGCGGCATCAAGTTATTCGGCACACCCAACGGATCTTCACCAATCAGGCCGCTCTCATGAGCACCGACAGGATTAAAATAACGCAGGCTAATTATTTTCCATGGCTGTTGTTGCGCCGCGACTAAATCGGCGAGAATTTGCTCGACCATCAATTTACTGTGACCATAAGGATTAGCCGGCGCACATGGACTGGACTCGGTTACAGGAACACTTTGCGGATCGCCATAAACAGTTGCGGACGACGAAAACACCAACTGAAACACACGATGTTTCGCCATCACTTTTAATAAGGTATTTGTGCCACCGACATTGACTTGATAATAAGCTAAAGGCTGTGCGACTGACTCGGCAACCGCTTTTAAACCAGCAAAATGGACAACAGCGGAAAACTTATGCTGCGCAAAAATCGCATCAAGTGCTTGCTCATCGCAAATATCCGCTTGCACGAAATCAATGGATTTACCGGTTATTTGCTCAACTCGGTGTAATGCCTCGCGGTGACTGTTGCTTAAATTATCGATGACAGTTAAGCAAAACCCTGCCTGTAAAAGCGCCACACATGTATGTGAACCAATGTAACCTGCGCCACCCGTAACAAGAACGTTCAATTGGAATCTCCTTGTCCGGCACAAAAGGCTGCTTGCAGTTCATCGGCAAAATCATCCACGATTTGTTGCAGTAGGCCTGCTAACTTGGCCGGTAACGGGCGTAAAGCAACCGGTGCTTGCGTTTCTTGCGGCAACCAAGCATTCAGGCATAAACGCAGCTGATCGACGTAGCTCTCAGTGGCAAGGTGCTGGTGGAAGAAGTTCAAACCCCGCTCGCATTGTTCACGTCTCAACGTTTCTGCACCTTGCGAATCGAGAAAACGCCGCAGTGTCTCGCTTAAATTTTCGGCAGTGACCGGCACCAGCGCACCTGCGGCAAAGAAATCAGCCAGTGCTGGGGTTTCACTCGCCAGCACCACCAAGCCTGCGGCAAGTGCATCGGTGAGTTTTGCCGGTACTTGAAATTGGGCGACCGGAGATTGTGTATCTTGAAAATTGACGGCTAAATCCCCCATGGCAACCACATCGGCGATTGCGCTATAGGGTTGATTACCAAAGCATTGAAGGTTCACACCCTGATCGGCAGCTTGCTGCTCAAGCTCGGCTTTGTCTTGCGCATCTGGAAATTCACCAACCACGACATAGACAATCCTCGAATCGTTAAGAGTAGACAAGGCGGCGACGGTTTCACTTAGGCCTTTATGCTTCCGTGGCGTACCAAAAAACAGCACCACCTTAGCGTCTTCAGCAATACCAAAAGCTTCGCGAGCGGCGGCCTTGCGTTCCGGACTCATGGCAAACAGACTCGCCAGCCGTGTGTGAGGTATAATATCACCACCATAGCGCTGTTGCAGCGCCGGATTTGAGACCGTTACGGCGTCAAACTGATGAACGCATCCGACGGCAAAATAAGTCCACTGCTTGCGCGTTAGGCCGGCAAGGTGCGGTAGGCGGCCATGAGTGCTAATCCACGCGTCTATACCATCATCAATTTTATCAATCGGTTGGTGCTTATTAAAAAAGCCAAGTTCTTCATCATCAATGTCGCAAATAACACGCGCTTGCCAAATCCATCGATACAGCAAACCAAGCAATAGATTCGGTCCCCGCGGTTTGGATAAATGCACAACATCATAGGGATGTGACGACACCAACTGAATGGCTTGCGTCAAAAAATCGCTATGGCAAGCAGCGGGATCATCTGCATGCCAAGCTTCATCGACCTGAAACGCATGGACTGGGTGAGCGATCGACTTCATCGGCGCCCATAAAGTCTGCCCGAAACGAGCAAATTGAAAACCAATAATCTCCGGTTGATAACCGGCGGCCTGATACAGATCGGCTAGCGCCAAAGCACGACCGGCTGGGTTATGAGACAGTTCCCAACTTGCTATCGCGACTTTTGCCGGTTGCTGCTGGCGTTGCTGCAAGTCGTGCCTCTGCGCTAATTCAAAGCCAAAACGAAAGGCATCACCGGCAGCTGGGAATTCCAGCATTGCGCGCGCATGGGCAACCACCGCTTGCGACCATTCCTCAGCGGCCAGCAACTGATTGGCATACTCAATATTTTCATAGCGCGTCAAACGCCTAGCTTTGTTCATACGACGTCCTTTGATAGCCTTGAGCGGTCATTCGCAGCCTTGAGCGGTCATTCGCAGCCTTGAGCGATCATTCAAAGTTGGGTGGAATGCCATTCCATCAACACCTGTTGTAATTCAGTCTCCCACTGCGGCAACTGCACCGCAAGCGCCTGCTCTATCTTGGCGACCGCTAAACGCGAGTTCAGCGGTCGTTGCGCGGGTGTCGGATAGTCTCGGGTTGCGATCCCAGCAACCTGCTCAGGTTCAATCGGCAATATATAACCAAGTGCATGTGCGTGGCGAAAAATTGCTTGGGCAAAGCCCTGCCAGCTCACCTCGCCACGACTGACGGCATGATACAAACCAGACTCAGGGCGACGTGTAAACATCAACACCGCGAGTTGCGCTAAGCAGCGCGCTGATGTTGGCGCCCCCACTTGGTCAGCAACCACATTTAAATGACTGCGTTCGCGGCCGAGACGCAACATGGTACGCAGAAAATTGTGCCCGCGAGCACTATAAACCCAACTCGTCCGCAAAATATAATGCGGTACCGTCGTTTCGGCACAGATTCGCAATACCGCTTCATCGCCGGCCAATTTTGATTTACCGTAGTAATTGACTGGTGCGGTTGGCGCATCCTCAGCGCGCGGACGATCGCCATCACCGGGGTACACATAGTCGGAGGAAAAATGGATAAGGCCGGCGTTGTTAGCCACCCCGTACTCAGCAAGCAGTTGCGGTAATTCCGCATTGACTTGCCAACACAATTCACGTTCGCTTTCAGCTTTATCCACGGCGGTAAAGGCAGCTGGATTCAATATCCAATTAGGTCGGTGTTCTGCCAACCACGTCTTCACCGCACTGGCGTCGGCTAAATCGAGTTCCGCGCGGCTGGGTGCGAGAACCTCACCAATTAAGCCGAAGCTGCGCACGAGTTCAAAGCCGACCTGCCCTTGTCCACCCGTTATCAATATCCGTGGCCGACTCATTCTTGCACCTGCCGGTACGAGCCGTCCAATACGCGTTGCCACCAGCCCGGATTGGCTAAATACCATTGCACCGTTTTGCGCAGACCTGAAGCGAACGTTTCTGCTGGCACCCAACCTAACTCATGAGCAACTTTACTGGCATCAATGGCATAGCGTAAATCATGACCGGGGCGATCCGTCACGAAAGTAATTAAGTCCTGATAGTGCTCAACACCCGCAGGCTTGTTCGGTGCCAATTCTTCCAACAATGCGCAAATCAGACGCACCACCTCAATGTTTTCTTGTTCGTTATGGCCACCAATGTTGTAGGTTTCGCCCACTTGCCCTTGTTCAGCGACCCGAATCAACGCACGCGCATGGTCGTCAACATAGAGCCAATCACGCACTTGCTTACCATCGCCGTAAACCGGCAACGGCTTGCCCTGTAAGGCATTGAGGATCATCAGCGGAATTAGTTTCTCGGGGAAGTGATAAGGACCATAATTATTCGAACAATTGGTGACCAACGTCGGCAGACCATAAGTACGCTGCCAAGCACGGACTAAATGATCAGAGCTTGCCTTACTGGCTGAATAAGGGGAACTCGGTGCATATGGCGTGCTTTCGGTAAATAGCTCATCGCTGCCATGGAGGTCGCCGTACACTTCGTCAGTGGAAATATGATGAAAGCGAAAAGCTGCTTGTGCGGCTGTCGACAACGATTGCCAATACTGACGCGTCGCTTCCAACAAAGTGTAGGTGCCGACAACATTGGTTTGAATAAACTCTGCTGGACCCGATATCGAGCGATCGACGTGGCTTTCAGCCGCTAAATGCATCACCACATCAGGCTGAAACTGACTGAACACCCGATTCATCGCTTCACGGTCACATATATCAGCGTGGACAAAATGATAGCGTGATTCGTCGCTTACGTTCGCCAGCGACTCGAGATTACCAGCATAGGTAAGCTTATCAATATTGACCACACGATGCGGGGTGTTGGTGATTAATTCACGCACGACAGCCGAGCCAATGAAGCCACCGCCGCCCGTGATTAGAAATGTGCGCATAAAAAGAAAATCCAGTTCTCGCTAATTCTGCCCCTATTATTGCGACATATGCCCATGTCGTCCAGTGTTCTGACCCTTGATAGCGAAGTATGTTGGCACCAATAGTGACTCTCATGGTAGACTTTAACGTAAATAACGATCAGTTAATCAGCCTCGCCAACTTCAGTGAAGTTGCTCTTTGAGCTATTTATGGACAAAACCCAAAGTCGCTATTTCCATCCCAAAATCCACTTCGCGAATTGTTGCAGCTATGCTCTTCCGCTCGCTGCGTTGCGCAAAGGGCTGACCGTTGAAATACTCGGACTCCCGGCCTTGCAGCAAGCAGGTATACTGCGTAAATCTGGCACCAAACTGACCGATATATTTTCGATCTCGGACGGTAAACAGACACATCTATTTAATAAATCGCTTCTCCAGTCCACATCCGCCACAACGAGAGCGTTGAGTTTAGATAAGTTCGCCTTTAAGCAGCTGATGATCGGTCTGGAACTCGAACACTCAAACGCAGTGACTGTCAAGCCGACCGAACAGGAACGGGCATTGGCCTGCGCTGAGACGATTGGGTATCCGGTTGTACTCAAACCCGTTTTCGGAAGCATGGGTAAAGGCGTATTTGTCAATCTCACAGATGCCAAAGCGCTGCTGCAAGCGCTGCAAAAGTCCAAAGGAACGCTGCTGCTTGAAAAGCACGTGGAAGGACGTGAACTTCGACTCTATGTGCTCGGTGGTGAGGTTATTGCTGAAATCGAACGGCGAGCACCTCAGATTGTCGGTGACGGAGTTACCTCCATTCGCAACCTTGTGCGTGCATACAGTCAAAATAGAAAACGGCAGAAGATGCCGAGAGTTACTGACTTTCAAGACTTCGAGCAGATTTTACAAACCCAGCGTCTTAACATGGACTCGATTTTAGGACAGGGTGAAAGCCTACCGCTGACAGCTAAAATTGGGCGCTCTTCCGGAGGGCTAGTCCATTGTAAAAGCCATGGCTTTAGTGTTCGTGTGCGTGATTGTGCAAAAAAGATTGCTGCCCAAGTGAAGGATTTGCCTTTCTTTGCTCTGGACATCATCATCAATCACTCGGAATTGTGCATTTTGGAGATCAATGCGCGTCCACAAATCAGCTCTATGCTTTTTCCGGACAGTGGTGAACCTGTTGATTTCCCGTGCCTTTATCTCGATTATTTATTTGGTCAACGCGACGACGAATTCCCACAGGCGCAATACTACAGAGCCGAGTATCGACGTCAATTAGAGCAGCAGCCGCAACTGAGAAGCGTAAAGGTAACTCCAATGAGCAACGCAATAGCAGAAATACGCGACCGCGATAAAATACAACAAGCCGAATTGAGTTTTACATTGGGCAACATTCATCAAGTCCTACTCAAACGGGAAGCGTGGCGCCATGGCTTGCGCGTTGCTTCGTTCAAAGATCAGCACGGCAGAAAGAAGTGGAGTGTTCAATCAGATCAACGTGCCATTCTGTTCCGATCTCATATGCCGGCTTCTACACCGCATCGTATCCGCCTTTTGACGAACGACAAATACTTAACCAAAGAAGCCTTGATGGCAGCCGGCATTCGAGTACCCCATGGTCGACTATTTACCAAGCAGAACGGGCACTTGGCCGCCGACTTTCTGGAGAGTTTTCAGGGCCGTCCTTTAGTGGTCAAACCCCTTGAAGGCTCAGGTGGCAATGGCGTCAGTACCGGCATCTGTGATTTTCCGTCACTGCAGCGAGCTATTGCCAGCGTTCAGCATGAGCAGTTCATCGTGGAAGAGCAAATACAGGGCGAAGATTATCGTTTAATGGTCATTAACGGTAGATTTGTTGCTGCCATTCATCGCGTTCCCGCACATGTTATCGGCGATGGTCATGCAACTATTGCCGAGCTCGTTGCTGCCAAGAACAAGTTACGTGCCAATAATCCATACTTGCGGAAATCCCCCATTAACATCAATGAAGAAGCCGTGAGACGAATGAGTAAGGCGGGCTATCAACTGGATTCGGTTTTACCGGCAGGAACGAAAGTTGTCCTTTCTGGGGTCGCTAATCTTTCTGCTGGTGGTGACAGTATTGACGTCACTGACGAAGTGCATCCGAGTTTTATCGCGCTTGCCGAGCGCGTTAACACAGCGTTTGCTCAACTTGCCTTTTCTGGAGTCGATATCCTCACACCAGACATTCGTGTTGAAGCGACCTCGGAAAATCATGCGTTTATCGAAGTTAATGCGAACTGTGATATCGCCATGCACCACTTTCCCGTTCAGGGGCAATCGCGTAACATCGCTGGCATGATTATCAAGTCTTTGTTTCCCGAAGCAAACTCGGAGTTGTCGTTAACCAAAACTTTTCTAATCAGCGGCAAAGTTCAGCGAGTGGGTTACCGCAAATGGCTGCAGCGCACAGCATTTAGTTTGGGACTAGTTGGTAGTGTAGAAAACCTCGCAAACGGGCGCGTACAAGCTACTTTACAGGGCTCAGAGATGGCACTTAGCGAAGTGTTAAAGCGAATGATGCAAGGGCCAGAAAAAGCCGCAGTGAAAAATATTCGATGCGAGACGTGCCCGCCAATCACCACTGATTTGATCCAAATTTTACCGAGTCGCCCCTAGGGAGCGACTCGGTCATCCGTTACGGTTGCGATTCCGAGGACGCATCCCGACCCAACAAATACCACAACCATGCCTTTCCTTTGCGGCTGTTCACGCGGTTAAACTCAAACCGCAATACACAGCTTTGGTTGATTTCGCCAGAAACATAATGCAGCCGTTCTGACCAATAGCCCGTGGGGCAATTACCCTGAACCGTCCGTTGCGGTACAAAGCCTTCATCAGGTATGAGTTGCACCTGCAGTTGGTCGCCCGGTTGTATATACTGCGTCGCTTGCAATAGCGTGCGACCACCTGCACCGGTTTCAATCTGCACTGTGAACGCGTTCTCTTTGTTTTGATAGACAGCTTGAATCACCGTATCTGCCGTAATCGTCGTAAAATCTCGATTCCACGCAGCAAAGTGCCAAGGCTCTGTCACACTAATAGTTGGTGCTTCAGCGGCTTGACCATAAGCAACGGTTTGCATCAACGCACCACCACCCGTTCGGCTGCCATATTCACCTAAATCAAAGGTGACCGAGAAGTTAGCGTTGTCCATATCGAGCGAGAACAATGCGACAACTTGCGACGCATTACCAATATCCACCGTACAGGAAGGTTGCGCACCACTACAGGCGCCGCTCCAACCAGTGAAGTGCCATCCCGAGGAAATTTCGGACGCGGTTAAGGTCACCCGACGGTCGCCTAAATAACCATAGTTACAGCGTTCCTGACAGAAAATACCGCTGTCACCGGTGACACGACCAACACCGCGCACATCAATATCTAAATTGCGTTTCGGCAATGGTGCTGACGCTGAGCCGGTGTAGCGGACGTTATCAATCCACACCCGATCCTCCGCCGGCACACTGCTACTGGCACTCCGATCAACAAAACGCCACTCAATTTCGTTGGCACCAGCACCAAGCGCCAGGGTGTGATCCTGCCAGCCCTGCCGGCCCGCCAGGGTTAATGCCAATGAGCCATTCACATACACTTGCAACTGACTTCCAAGCGTCGATGCATCACTCAGATCAGTACGCGCAGCGAAGGTAAATTGACCCGGACCATCAACCAACGTCATCATGCTGCTGCGGCGCATCTGATCGAGTTCATGCAAACGGTTCGGTAACGTGACCCGCACTGAACTGCCGCCACGCACAGATTCCGCGTGGTCAACACGCCACGCCGGACCACCTAGCATCGAAATCGCTAAGTTTGAATTATCCAGTGCAGCGGCTAAATCGGTTTTCAGTACCCCATTCGCATCGGCGAAGTACGCGATCACATCCGCATGCTCGCTCAAGGTCACCGTACATTCTGCTGCTTGACCAGCACAAGCACCTGCCCAGCCGCGGAATTCGCTATTTGCTGCTGGTACCGCAGTGATGGTCACACGATCACCGGACTCACCGTACACACCGCAATGACCACGGCAATTCAAAGAAGGTAGCGACGAGGTTAAATAGCCTTGCCCTGAAACAAACGCGCGCAAGCCAATTTGCCGAACTTGATTCGGGATGTACTCAAAACCATCCAAGTACACCGTGTTGCTCGACTCAAAACTGGCCGAATCCGCACTATATTCAATCAATGCAATTAAGGTCGAACCCGCAGGAATGTTATACAGCGGAATATTCATGGTGTACTGACGCCACTGACCATCAGCGATAATCGATGACGAAAAGACTTGGTCGTCGTCAATGCGCTCAAGTCGCTCTGCTGGCAGCGGCTCGCGCGGTGTGAACATGTTATTGATCTGCGAGCTATAAGGCGTCACTGACATCGGTACAGTACTGCCGTCGCCATCAATTTTGTACCAGAAACGGAAGGTGCCGGAGCCATTACCAAAATAGACGCGCAAAACCGCATTACCGCTGCCATCGGGAATCCCCAATAACGACGACGATCCCACTTGGTAGGTGTCGTTGACTGCTTGCCAACTGACGTTACGGCGCGGTAAAAAGTCCTCATAGTTACCGGTTTGAATCATCAAGTTCTTCGCGTCGATATCGAGCGCTTCATACGGTGAAATAGGCAAATAAGGTTGATTGCGATTAAATAGCGCGGTAACCGACGCAAGCTCACCGACGGTCACCGTGCAGGTTTGCTGCGTACCCTCACAAGCCCCGATCCAGCCGGCAAACTGCGAATTTGGTAGCGCCGTTGCCGTCAAGGTCACGGTCGTTTGTGCACTGCGATAAAAGCCACATTGGGCGTTAGCGCCACAACGGATGTCCGACACATTTGCAGTAATGCGGCCGAGCCCTTGTGAACGCAGGTAAAGTAAATTGCCATTCACGGTTCGCCGCGTGCGTGATGCCGCTGCGTCTAAACGCACGTTATTCGTGGCGCGGGCAGCATCGGCACCATTTGCTGCGGTGTGCAAAATACCGCAGGGTAAGTCACTGGTGCATTGAAGGTCGGGTGAGGAAAACTTAAACACCCGGTTATTGGTGTTGAACGAACTGGTGTACGCCATCACAGTGACAAAGCGATTATCGACGCCGTAGCCGACAGCATAAGGATAGGAAAAGCCCTCGTCATCTTGCCGACGAGAATGACGTAAACCTAAATTATGACCCAACTCGTGCGCTGTCACTTCGTCGCCACAGTTAATTGAGGTATGGGAGAAATTCCAAGCAGGGTTTTCCCAATTGCGCAACACATAGGCGATACCACACACCGTATCGCCTTGCACAAAAGGACGATACATCACGGTAAAATCGGCACCGTGCTCAGCAACATCCATCCGCACCGCAGCGAACTCATCACCGGTACGCAGTGCAGTCAAAGCGGCTTCCGATCGAATTTTATTCTCAGGATCCCAGTCCACGAGCGTTGCCCGCAGAATGTTTGTGCGCATCAGAATATTACTGTCCGCATAAATCTGATTGGTGACATCGTTGAGTAACTCAATGCGCGCCAGCGCTCCTGACTGACCGTATAAAGTCACGACCGGTTGGGTATAAACCACATATAAATCCAAGGTCGCCACGGTTTCATTATCAGTAGCGACGCTGTCGGCATGAACCCGAGCATGATGCTCATGCCCCTCCGGTTCAACCATATCATCATCGGAAATCAACACGGGTAATTCATCAGCATCATAAATCACCCCGAAGGAACCATAGCTAACTAAATGTTGACGTTTGCCATTGGCCTGCAAAACCGCCATGGTGACATCGCCCATTTGCATAAACACAACGTCCTCACCGAGTATGCGTACGACGCGGCGAGTGACTCCAGTTGCGGTGACAGTTTCCGAGACCGTTGCGGCCATCACCGCGTCTGCGTCGAACTGAATAAACTGCGCGGAAGCGAGCTGAGTCGGCGAAATATCAGCCAAGCTTTGCTGTAATCGTTTTAACTGCTCAACTTGCTCGATATGTTCACGCTCCAACACGAGCGCTTGTTGCGACTCCACCGGAGTCCATAATGAAGACTTTGTTTCTGCATGAAGACTAAAACTTAGGGTTAGCAACAAACCAACGAGAATAATCCGTTTCATCCAACGACTCCTATTCTATTTCGGGATCAAGTGGCTGGCCGATATCGCGAGCTTGACCTCGAGCTGCTTGTCGACTGAGCCATTCTAAGGGATCAGCAATCGGTTCACCGATGTTGATAATTGGGCCACGCGTTGAGCTGCGATAAAGCTCCGGATCGGCAATAATCTCACCGATGTTCACCACCTCGGCTGAGGCACTCACCGAAACATAGGTATCCGGATCCAGTGGCTCGCCAATGTTAATCACTTCACGTCCTTCCGGCACAGGGGTCAGGTCGTTTGGATCTAATAATGCGCCAATGTTACCGGTACGACCATTGTCGTCGGCCACCAAAGATTGACCTTGCAACGCCTCTGCTCTTTGTTGCAAACGCTGCGCATAAGCCTGTGCGCGTTCTTCGTTAACTGTCGCCGCATGGCCGCTAACATCATCGGTCGGCTCTTGTCCTAACCAGACATAAAAGCCAACGACGACAACCACCGCTGAAATCAATCCCAAAATCTGCTTCATCGATTTCCCCACTTTATTCTCACCACAACCTGACCAGCGCATAAACGACAAAGGCAGCAGTGCTTGCGCAACACAAACACTACTGCCCTTAAGTTCATATCCTACGAATTAGTAAATATCGATTCGCTTCGCAACGCAGTGGCCGTTATGGCGGCGCGTTTGGTCGATTTCAACGCGAAGTTGACGATTCGTCAGATAAGCGATTTGAACCGCCTCAAACATTCTTGCAGATGTGTCTGGGTCAAGGAAGTCACCTTTACAGTCCATCGATACCCACTCACCACAGGTGCTTCCGGGAAGTTGCCGCAGATCGACCGAAAGGCGCGCCATGCAGCCACCAAACTCAGTGTCATGTACAAGCATGGCTTCTACATTTACAGCATCAGTGCGCACCGTATCGGCGGCTGCTCCAAACGACGATGCGAATGCAAAAGCAATGGCTCCGAGCGTTAACGATTTCAAGTTACTCATACCAATCTCCATATAATTTAATTCAAACGTATTGCCCTTTCGCACAACCAACTTGGTAGAAACTCAACCATAAATGCTGCAGCAATCCATTGAATACTAACTGAACAATTTACAATTTCCCAACATTTTTGGCTGATTTTTTTCAAATGAAGGTCATTTTTACCCACATTTAGACATCGAGTTGTAAAAGTCGCATGAGTTGCTGATCGAATGTATCGGTAGCAAAACCGTAACGTTCATAGGCCAAGTTCTGCAATTTTACCTTTTCAGCACGACTCGTATTTTGGTCTATGGGTTGTTTGATAATGGCAGACAGCGCTGCAAACCAAGAATCTGAGTCGTTCTCAAGCAACTGCACAGCATCATTTGGAAACGCACCATGCTGGTAAGCTTCGACTTTCGACGCAAGCACCGGCAGGCCGAGCGCCAAGCTCTCTATCACTTTCAAATAAGACTTATTGCGATTAAACGGCTCATCGCTTAGCGGCGCGATAGCAAAGCGACAACGTTCGGCCTGACGCATGAGTAAACGCACAAATTCCGGGTACTCTTTTTGCTCTGGCTCAATATCCAGTTTATCAATCCAGGGGTACTCGACAAAATGATCAGCGGCAACACCAACGAGCTTCAAACGAAAATCAGGATACTGCTCAGCGATACGTTTCAAGGCGGGTAAAATCAGGTCTAAATCTTCAGCGTGAGTAAAACTGCCAAAATACAAGGCCCAAGGCTGAATACTGATGTTTCCGCTCGTGGTTGCAGCACTGCGCCAATAGCCGGTATTTAAATAATTCGCTTCAATGGCAATTCGGTTATGATAACCGGCTAGGGTTTTCTGCAGCCAAGGCGTCGAGGTCAAGACCACATTAGCCTGCTCCACCAACGCTTGCAGTTGCGGCCGCATTTTTAAATAAACGCCCTTTTTATCTTTCCCCTCCGGGACATTCAGCAAGTCATCGTCGATTTCATAGACATAGTGAAACTGACCTTGTTTCGCCGCCGCTGATAGCTGCGGCCAATGCTCCGCTTCAACCGCCGTACGCTGAATAATCGCGGCTGGCAGCAACCCGCGTTGAACGCCTGCCAACAATTCCGCTGACGTCACGCGCACATATTGAACGGGTCGCGCCAACTGATTCTGGGTTTTGCCCCAAAGCCGCACATAAGTCGACCCGGGGCCTTTCGTACACTGTCGATTGGCCGGCGCTAAAACTGCCACGAGCGGCACCTCAGCGCCAAGAAGCTGGCTTTTATAAACCTGCAAATAGCGCGCAGCCATAACTCGCGGACAATCAATCAAAGCGTCTTGCTGCTGCCATCGCACCAATGCAGCAATTGCATCGTTATAAGTGCTTGGCTGTAGGCATTCCTGAATAAAAACATAAAGCGCTGCAGTCTCGGTTGCGCTGTCTCCAGAAAACACCCAGCCGGCCTGTGACTGCTCAATGCGTTGTGCGACCGTCGGGAAGTCAAAGCCAATCACCGGTACACCAGCTGCCCAACTTTCCGTCAGGGTATGGCACCAAGTTTCATCCCAAACCGAGAAAATCACACTGATGTCCGGCGCGATTGCCTCCACTCGCTCAACAAACTCAGCGCGATGATAAGCGCCATGGACAACCACGCGCGGGTCGATAATCGGCTCGGCAACCGTACCAAGAAAATGAAATTCAAGACGTTGTTCCGTATCCAGTAACAATAACCGCCGTACCACATCCAAACCTTTGGCCGCATCAAGATTCCCCGGCACCAATAGCTTAATCACCGACGGTGACCTTGTGATCGGTTGCGGACAGCGCATGCTGCTAAACTCACGACCATGCTCAATCACCGCGAAAGGTTTCTCGTTCGTCACCGAATAAACGCGCTGAATCAGTGCTTTGGCGCTCTGTGACGTCGTAAAATAACCATCGCATTCGGACAAAAACTGTGCGAATTTCTGCTGCCATTGAGGTAGCCAATAGCCGCGTAACTCGGGGAGTACACCGTTCCACAGCTCCGGCTTGCACTCGCCCTGTCCTTGGGAGCAATCACCACCACAATAGCGCCCCACACCGTCAATCAGTTTTACCGTTGGACAAACGGTATAAAAATCATGAAACGAGAACCACACTTTACAACCAAATAAGCGCGCTAGCTTGGGCAAGGCTAACGAGTGCCACGCAATGTGGCGAATATGCACGCCGGCAAAGTCATAACGACGCAGCCAACCAGCAACCACTCGCTCGTATTCGAGACTGCGATGCCTGAGTGGCTCCACTTCCTCACTTAACGTGTGCCGTGCCACGAGCGTCTCACCGCGCGATGTCACACGATACAAATAAAGTACCCGGGTGTCGCAGCGTAGCCACCAAGGTTCGATCGTGTCGGTCGCGGCGCGCATCAAATCCATATTGGTTTGTGGCGTACCGCCGGTGCGGGTCGAGGTCACATAGAGTATGCGTTCTTTCACCGGCTCTAAACATTCATCCAACGCTTGCGCGCCAGCAAAACGAGCCGCAGCGATCTGTTGGCCCTCAGAAAAAACACGAATAGCGTGTCCATAATCGGGATAGCGTTGATTAATGATCGCCCGTCCCGCTTTCATCAATGCCGTTTTCTCATCGCCGAAGCTCTTCGAGCGGCTATGGAATACGTAAGTTCGGTCATCAATGATGTTGCGCCAGCCATGTGCGCGAGCGCGCATACAAAAATCATTTTCTTCACCGTAGCCGCGCGGAAAGGCTTCAGCGTCGAGCCCGCCCAATTCGTCAATGGCCTGACGGCGAATGTACAAACAAAAACCATTACCGGTCGGCACTTCCGGATACAAGCCTTTCGCTCGACGGCGAAACGCTAAAGCATACTCGGCTTCACTCACGCCCAACGGCAACGGGTTGTCATTGCCAATGGTTGGCGCCGAAAATGCACCGGCACGATCAGACATAGGAGTCGCCGTGGCAATACGAGGATCTTCCGCGATCGCAGCTTGCAAGCCCATCAACCAACGCGGTGTTACCCGGGCATCGGAGTTCAACAACACCACATCGCGATTACCGGCCATGTCAATGCCGCGATTCACTGTGCGCGTAAAGCCTAGATTTTCTGCGTTGCGGTGAACTCGCACGCGTTCATGCTTCGCTGCAGCTGCAAAAATGCGAGCAATTTCCGGATCGGTACTGGCGTCATCAATCAGAATAAATTCAACATCTTGATACGGCAGTTTTGGGGTATAGCGCAACAAGCAATCCAGACACTGGGCAAATTCATCGGCTGCATTAAACACGGGCACAATCACCGCAACGGGTGCATGTTGGTAATCGCTATAGATTGGCGATAAACGCGGCTCTTCCGGCGCGCGCATGGCATTGCGGGCGAAAATTTTACCGTCGGGGAAACGCAATTCGACTTTATGTCGATCACCAACAATTAAGTCAGCCGGAATACGCAAACGAAAACCACCAAGACCCGTCGATTTGCCATGACGCTTCAAGTCGCCACGACTAATGTCGTTACGAATTTGGGTGAAGAACACGCCGTCAATCAATACATCAATGGTAAACACGGCACTCGGTTCAGTGCGGCTCACCGCCCAACCGACTAACTCACACTGCGCTTCTTTTTCAACACGACCTTCATAGATACTGAAACGCTTCGAGTCGTTGGTGAAACTAATTTGCTCGGACTCTTGTTCGGATAAACGCTTTTTCACTAAATCGAGGTTAAAGCGAATCGAGCGCGCCAGCTTGGGTGTCTGACTAATTGCCGCTTGGAAGAGCTTTGCTGCCAATGCATAGTCGCCAGCGCGAAATGCGCGGTTGCCGCGTTCAAAAAAACTACTCATCGACTCGCCACCGTTTTTTCGTAGGCGGACAAATACGCCGCGGCCATCCGTGCAACCGTGCCTTGTTGGCCCGCCTCTTGCTGCCAGCGCAACACCGCCGCACCTTTATCAGCAATATCTTGCGGCGCTTGGGAAATAGCCACGAGCGCATCGTACAGTTGTGCAGTTGCAGCGTCCGGCAACACCCAGCCCGCCTCCGCCTGACGAATACGCTCAGCAACCGTGGCATACTCAAACGCAATCACCGGCAAGCCGGCGGCCCACATTTCCGTTAAGGTATGACACCAAGTTTCTTGCCAAATCGAAAACACCGCACCGACGTGCGGCCGAATAGCCGCGACGCGCTCGACAAAATCATCTCGTTCGTAGTTACCATGAAACGTAATCTGCGGATGTTCTAAGTCAACATTGCTGTGACCAAGTACATGAAAGTGCAAACGCTGTTCTTGATCGTGGGCGAGTAAGCGTTTAATCCATGTGCCACCCTTGGCTGCAGTTATATTGCCGGGCAATAGAATTTGCAGCGGCTCTGCCGCGACTTTCACCGCGCGCGTATCCGCAAAGCGGGTAAAGTCTCGGCCATGGGCAATCACTGTGAACGGCACCTGGGGCAAGGACAAGCGTTCTTCAATCAATGCTTTTGCTGCCGCATGGGTGGTAAAAAAGCCGTCACAGACCGCCAGTGCTGCATTCATTTGTTGTTGCCAGCGTTGCACCCAGCCTTGCTTGAGGGTTGGAAACGCACCATGCGGCCATAAATCGGGCTCACACGGCTCAGCCGCATTACTGCGGGAACAATCGCCGGCACAGAACTTCTCGTCCCCATCAAGTAGTTTGATTGTCGGGCAAACCGTATAAAAATCATGAAACGAATGAAACACGGCGAGTCCCAACGACTTGGCAATGCGCGGTAAGTTTAGCGAATGCCACGCCAAGTGGCGCACATGCAAGAGCTCAAAGTCATAGTCTTGCAGCCAATGACTCAGCAAGCGATCGTACTCGGCACTGGTGTGCAATAGAGGACTAATATGCTGCGGCAACTGCACCCGCTCAAGCAACTCAAAGCCAGCGAGATCGTCACCACGCATCGCCTCTTCATGCGCTTCGCGGCGGCGATACAGCGACAATATCTTGCTATCACAGTGCAGTAACCAAGGCTGGTAACGGTCGGACACTGCCGCCATTAAGTCCTGATTGGTTTGTGGTGTGCCACCGGTTAAGGTCGCAACCACATATAAAGCTCGTGGCCGCGCTTCCGATTGCATTTGCGTTGCCGCTAATTGCACCTGATAACGCACGCCCAACATGCGATAGTCGCTTTCACAGCGCTGCAGTGCGATCCAAGTTTCCGGGTCATAATCGCCAGCTTGTGCATTGGCTGGATCATGTAATGGCGTCGTATCATGACTCCAAACGAGCGTGTTGTCGGCAATTAAATGACGGTTCCCTTGGCTGCGAGCAAACTGCGCAAAGGCTGCAAACATCGCACTGATCGTGGCAAATTGATGTTGCTGATGGGCGTTCAAGAATGACCGCCACTGTGCTTGGACAAGATAAACACAATCGGTGTTGACCACCGGCACTTCCGGCACAATTCCGTGGGCGTAGCGGCGCACTGACTGCAATACGGTCGGCCGCTCCGCAGCAATGATGGAGGACAGGTCCAGTGTTTGCGGCAGCGCCGAAAACACGCCGGGGCGATTACTGACTGCCGAAAGCGAAGCTAAAGCCGTCTGCGTACTCGCCCGGTAACGCAAACCACGCAGCCAGTTCGGTGCTTGTTCGGTGTCTGCGTTGAGCCAAACCCAATCTTGCGCTAGGGTCGCGGTTAACTCGGCAAATGCGGCAACGCATTGTTCAACTTCACTTGCATGTATCGTCAACCGATCAGTAAATTCGGCGTGCGTTGTAAGCGTTTGCGCCTGCGTCAGCGAGCACAGCACATGCACTGGATGCTGCGGCGCAACATTCCGCAGCAAGGCCTCGAAGCGCTGACATAAGTTCCGCCCGTGCAGGTCGCCCGCATCAATAACCACAGACGGCGAATTCAGCGCCGGCAGTTTTAGTGGTGTGTAATCCTGAGGTAGCGAAGCGCGCTGCTTCGTTGTCCACTCACTAAGACGTGTTTTATCTGCATATTCAACGGTGATTTTTTGCGCTTTACGTTTAAACAATGCCGGCGGTAAGCGCAAATTAAAGCCACCGATATCGCCACTGAATAAACGTTTACGCAGTCCCGGCTTGGGCTCGTCCGCCAGCAAATCGGAATAATGGAGGTCATTGAGAAAAACGCGTAAGGTTTGTGGCTGTTCGGCATTGAGTTCATCGATTGCCCAGCCACGCAAGGTCCAGTCAGTAAACGACTCGAGCTTACCGATCAACACCGATGCGCGTTGCTCGGCAAGTGCCTGATCGAGCTCCAGACGCCGAGCCGCCGGTATTCGCTGCTTCAGCAGTGTAAGGTTAAACGCAACAGACTGGTTGTTGCCAATCGCGTCCTGCTGGCACAGCTTTAAATACAGGTACGCATGCGCATAGCGGCGACCGCGAAATGCCTCCAAGGCTCGTTCAAACCATGCGTCCTGCAGTTCTGTCATCATTCTTATTCTTATTTATTGACCAATTTTAACAAGTAATCGCCATACTGGGTTTTCGCTAAGCTCTCGCCATGCCGACGAACCTGCTCGTCACTAATCCAGCCGTTTTTCCAGCTAATCTCTTCCAAGCAGGCGATTTTCAAACCCTGGCGATGTTCAATGGTTTGCACATACGCACTAGCTTCCAATAGTGAATCGTGGGTGCCCGTGTCAAGCCACGCAAAGCCTCGGCCAAGACGCTCAACGTGCAAATCGCCGCGCTCTAAGTAGGCATTATTGACACTGGTAATCTCTAATTCGCCGCGCGCCGAGGGCTTCACCTGCTTGGCAATTTCCACCACATCATTGTCGTAAAAATATAAACCAGTCACGGCGAAACTCGACCGTGGCCGTGATGGCTTCTCTTCAATCGAAAGTGCACGATAATTGTCGTCAAACTCAACCACACCAAATCGCTCTGGATCTTTAACCATATAACCAAAAATGGTCGCACCTTGCTGACGGGAAACGGCCCGCTTCAATTGATCGGAGAAGTGCTGGCCATGGAAAATATTATCGCCGAGCACGAGGCACACGGGATCGTCACCGATGAACGCTTCGCCAATCAAAAAGGCTTGTGCCAGACCGTCAGGGGAGTCTTGAATCGCATACGAAAAGTGCACGCCGAAATCGCGACCATCACCCAGCAACTTTTCATACTGTGGCAAGTCTTCCGGCGTTGAAATAATTAAGATCTCCTGAATTCCGGCGAGCATCAACACCGAAATCGGATAATAAATCATAGGTTTATCGTAAATTGGCAGGAGCTGCTTCGAGACACCCCGGGTAATCGGATGCAAACGTGTGCCAGAACCTCCGGCCAAAATAATTCCTTTGTATGCCATAAATTGCCTTATTTTCAGTGCTCAACGGCACTTTCATCTGTCAACAGCGCATCAAAATACGGCGCTAACCGAGTCTGCCAAGCATTATCTTGCTGAAAACTCAGAAAAGCGGTTTGCAAACGAGGCTCATCACGCTGCTGATACAAACTTAATGCGACATCCAGCTGTTGGAGAAACGTCTCATGATCGGATGCGCGTAAAATACACGGGTGCTCAGCAATATTCGAGACCTGACTGGCCACAACCGGCAGCCGATTAGTCAAATAAACTGACACTTTCAACGGGTTCATATGTTCAGTTAACGCAGTTTGCCGATGCGGCACTAAGCCAACATGGGCGTATTGTAGCACCGCATTGGCTTCTGCATAGGGTAAAACGCCGCTGAAACGAACGTTAGCGTAGCATTCTAGGTCTAAGATATCACGATTTGTGTGTGCCGAACCGACCAGCACCAACAAGGCGTTCGTGTAGGTGGTCGCTATTTTCTCAAGCAGCGCATCGTCAAGTTTTGACTCTAAGTTGCCAACATAGATAAAGACCGGCCCCGTCCATTGTTGCAACTCGCGAATAAGCTGACGATTTAAAGTCGACACCCGCAGCGGCGGCTGCTCATCACAGCCATTTGGCAACAACGCGATGCTGTCATGGTAGGACGCCATGGCCGCTTGCACCGGTTCGCAATTCGTCATCGCAAACTGGCTGTGAGCCAAGGCGACTTGATATGCATGGGTATACTTTTCATACTGCCGCGCATTCACATGCGGCCAAGTCCGGCGATCATCGACAATATCCGCCAACCAAGCCCGCGGTTGAAATGCCGCCATCAGCTCTTCGCCCCATTGCAGCAACGGATAATGGATAAACAAGCTGGCGGCGATGTTCACGTCCAGCTCTGCCAGTGACTCGCGCACAAACTGCACATATTCTTCACTGCCCTCGCGCTCTGGCCGATACACAAACGTCCGCGCATACACAGCGCAGTCCTCTCGGTGTTCAACACAGTTACTGAGTGCACGCTGCATCGCACCAACGTAAACATAACGATTCTGATTAAACCAGCCGTCCGACTGCTTTTTTTCTAAACCTTGCTCACTATAGGGGCGGTCAAAGACAACAATGCGACCGACGTCTGGGCGCGTTGCCAAATAGCGAATCACCATATCGGGGCGGCGACCATAAAGGCCAAGATCGTTTTGTTTCCAAAACAACACGACATCGCGCCGACCAGGTTTCGACCTTTGTGGGATGACGTCGGTTTGCTGCAAAGCTGGCGACCACAGAGCAGCGCCACAACCGGTCTTGAGCGCACGCTGTAAATGATCAAAATTGGCGACGTATTCGAGCCCGCGCGGACATGCACGAGCTGCGACCGCTGGACTTTCTGAGCTGTCTTGCGGAAAAGTAAGAATGCGGGTACCAAAGCGCTCGCGGAGCGTCAGTAACGCTTGCCAAGTAGACTCGTCCTGCTCGCCATAGACCACCACAGCATCAAGTGGCCACTGACTGCGCAGTTCTCCGTGGAATTGCAACACCGGAAAGTCACGTAAACGCGGCGTTAACTCACCTTCGCCCCAACCCGCCACAAGCACATGAAATACCCACTCACGCAACAAACGACCGTGGGCAAGCACACGTCCGGCACTAGCTGCATGTAAGTTCTGCGTGAGCAGCAGCACGGTTAATGGCAAGTTATTCGCGTACTTCAAGGCTGTTCTTCCTCTACCTTTCGAGCTTACGGGGTGAAACATGGTAACTATTTATTCACTTGAATTCATCTGTAAGCATGCATTACGCGAGTTAAAAAGTGTTTGAGCTCAGACTGCGGCAACGCATTAACCCCGCCGGCGCCTGCTCGGCCGCCGCCGGAAGGGAACTGGGCGCAAAGTTCACCCGCGCCTTGCGGGTTACTTTTCGGCGCGCGTAAGCTTACGGTTAGTGTTACAGGGTCTTGAGTCGGTGTGATATTCGGTGTCGCTACAACAATCGCTTGGTGCGGATGTTCCGCCGCAAGTTGATTCGCATAGGTGCCACTAATTCGCCGCGCCCACGCGGCGTCCTCGAACTGAACGGCGATTAATTCCGGCACATACACGATTGGTTTCGTTTGCTGCGCTAGCGCGAGATCGCGTTCGTAACCTGCTTTGAGCGTTGAGTACGGTGAGTGCGCATCCGCAATAACGGCAAATGGCGAGTCATACTGACTTAACCGCTGATACAAGCGATCCGGCGCAACGTGTAAATCACCGACCTCAAGCCCATAGCCATTGTAATTGACCAACCGACCCAATTCAGCCAGCTGTTTTTTGTCAGTCGCTGACAACGCCAACATCTCGGCTTCGCGCACCGCAACCGCATCTAAACCATCGCCGTAGGCGGCGGCAATGGCCCATAGCGACAGCTGATGTCGCAGCTCCGCCGTTAATTTAACCTCTGCAAACAAGAAATCCCGCGTCAATAAACCCGTACAACGATCAGCCGCATAGTCAATACGTGTGGTTAGCTTCGCATGAGCAAACAAAGTTCTAGCTTGATGATGATCAATGTACAACACTGACTCTGCATGCTCGAGCATGCGCGCTAAGTCATCGCAGTTTTTATCAAACGATACATCCAGTACCGAGATGACCGCGCCTTGCGCTTCCTGCGACGTAATTTGTCGCAACAATGCATTATCGCGCTTCACACCCGTCACCAACCGGCTCGCTTGCGGCCACACTTTACGCAATTGAATCAGCGAAAAAATCCCATCCGCATCACCGTTGAATACATCAATATGAAGCATCGTCTACATACCAAGAACCCAACGTGCAATTACACCTAAACTGAGCACGAAGGCAAAACTGATTAATGTCCCCAACAGCACATATTCTGTTAATTTTCTCGAGTGGCTATCCTGCAAATCACCAAACCTAAATATTGATTTTGCAGCTAATATAAAACCAACCGCTGCATACTGAGATAAAAGAATGAGGGTCAATATGATAAAGCGCTCAAAATATCCGATTAGCCGTCCGCCATTCATTAGTGCATCACTTTCTACGTTCTCATTTTCGTTGATTTGTCGAATCTGCGGAGCCAAAAGTTGCTTAATGACAAGCGAAGCGGGGCGAAAAGCAAGCAGATAAATAATCGTCAAAGTGCCGAACTTAAGCCAATCTGTCGAGTTCCATACAAACGCAAAAATTGTAGAAGACTCAACCGCCAATGACCAAATTTTTAGCAGCACAGTTAAATGTAGAAGTTGGCCAATCGCTAATCTGCGCCAAGAAGACGATGCATAGGCTTTGGTCAAACCGAAAAGATAATGAGTCACCCAAATAGCGAGGAAAGCACCGAAAAGGAATTTAATTGACGGCTCAGAGGCTAAGAAAAGTACCAAGGACGCGACGAGACCGTGCACTAAACCGTGGAGAATCTGTCCCAATGATCGCCAGTTATTTGCATTCTTATCGTTAAACCACTTGCGCGGCTGTAAATAAAAATCTGTTGTCACATGACCAAGAATCAACCAAACAAGTAGTGTAATTTCATTCAAAATATCATTCCCTGAATTCGTTGAGTGATGAAATTTAATGTATCTGCAACTAAACGGTAATTGCAAGCATTAAGAAGTTGCGTCGTATTAGCTCGACTTTTGCCGACCCGAATTGCAATATCTTGATGTTTAGCTTTCTCTTCCCATAAAAACGTGAACAAAACCAAGGCCTGTTCTTTAGACAATCCCTGCAAATGCCCATCGAGGTGACGGGTTAATAGAATACAGCAGTTCTCTTGATACGCAGGTGGAAAATGTATCGTCAATAGCTGCTTCTTCATCTGTTCCAGCCCATGCCCAGACAAGGTAAACGCTTCGCCGCGACTTGTCGCCAAACTTTGCTCGCTACCATCGACGTATGACAACCCGATACTTTGTCGTATATCCACGTGCGGAAAATGGGACTTCATAGCCAGTCTTATCAACACTGCATATTTGACGGCATTTTTGCCGTCACTCAACAATAACTGGAACGAATCACCCCGAAACATCTCATATTTAGCCTGCTCGCGGCCTGTGATGACCGATAGAATTTGGTTTAAATTTTTGAGTGCGTGCGCAAAATCCTCCGAAGCAAGTTCGGTAGACTTGACGATATCGCCAGTAATGACCGCCGAAAGCGTTGGGTTTGAGGACTTGATCATTGCGTACCATGGAGAAATAAAAAGTGAATACCATTCACAATGTAATTTAATTCAATTACTTTTTCAATTGTAATTAATTTTAATTACATACAACCCCGCGCTCGATTAAATAGCTCATTACAATATCGGCGGCCTGTTCAACGCTAAGTTCGGCGGTGCGAAGATGTATCTCTGGGCTATCAGGCGCTTCATAGGGTGAGGAAATTCCGGTGAAGTCGCTAATCTCGCCTGCGCGTGCTTTCTTGTAGAGCCCTTTCGGGTCGCGTTGTTCGCACACTGCAACGGGCGTGTCGACAAAAACTTCAATAAACCGCCCGCCCACCTGCTCGCGCGCCGCCGCACGGTCAGCACGGAATGGCGAGATAAAAGCACTGCTGACAATTAAACCAGCATCAACAAAGAGCTGCGCCACTTCCCGGATCCGGCGAATATTCTCTACTCGCGCGACGTCACCAAAACCCAAGTCACGATTCAAGCCATGACGAATATTGTCGCCGTCCAAAACATAAGTGTGGCAGCCTAGTTCGAACAACTTCCGATCCACAGCATTGGCAATCGTCGATTTCCCAGAACCGCTTAAACCCGTGTACCACAAAAGCGCTGGCTGATGTTGTTTGTGCTCGATTCGTTCACGCTGACTTACCGCGGCGTGATGCCAGACGATATTTTCTTTCGAAACAATCGGCGCCCGCTGACTCGGTTGTTCCGGCAACGCTTGCTCAATCATGCCCGCCGCAACAGTGGCATTGGTTAAACGATCGATGACGATAAAACCGCCGGTCTGCTTATTGACCGCATAAGCATCAAAAGCAACCGCTTCATTCAACTGCACATCGACGACACCAATTTCATTCAGTGCCAAAGCGTAAACCGACTCTTCGACCAAGGTATTGACATCAATGCGGTGATGGACGCGCTCAACCGTCCCCGATGTCAGCTTACAATTGAACTTTAGATCATACTGCCGGAGCGGCTGCAGCGCTGCTTCGTCCATCCACACCAGAGTGGCCCGCATTCGCGACGATACATGGGGCAATTCGTCTTTGCGTACAATCATGTTGCCACGCGAAACATCCACTTCGTCACTCAATGTGAGCGTCACCGCCATCGGCGCCTGCGCAACGTGCAACTCACCAGCAAACGTCACGATCGATTTGACCGTGGTCACTACCCCGGAAGGCAAAATTCGAACGGCGTCTCCGACTTGCACTTCGCCAGAGACAATGGAACCTTGAAAACCACGGAAGTCAGCGTGAGGACGTGACACCAACTGCACCGGAAAACGGAAATCTTGCTTGTCAGCTGGCTCTGCAACCTCTAAGTTTTCGAGATATTCCATCAGCGTCGAGCCACGGAACCATGACAGGTTTGCCGAGCGTTCGACCACATTATCGCCTTTCAGCGCCGACACGGGCACAAAGCGAATGTCGGGAATCGCCAAAGCCCCAGCAAATCTTAGATAATCTGCCTGAATGTCTTTGTAACGCTGCTTTGAATAGTCGACTAAGTCCATTTTATTAACGGCAACAATGACGTGTTTAATCCCTAGCAGCGAACAAATAAAGCTGTGTCGACGCGTTTGGGTTTGCACGCCGTGTCGCGCATCAATCAAAATAATCGCGACATCACAGGTCGAAGCGCCGGTCGCCATATTCCGTGTGTATTGCTCATGCCCAGGGGTGTCAGCGATAATAAATTTACGTTTGTCGGTCGCAAAGTAGCGGTACGCCACATCGATGGTAATGCCCTGCTCGCGTTCAGATTGTAAACCGTCGACCAATAGCGCCAAATCAAGCTCCCCACCCTGCGTGCCTGACTTCTTACTCTCCGCAGCCAGCGCCGCTAACTGGTCAGCGAGGATAACTTGACTGTCATGCAGCAGGCGACCGATCAAGGTACTCTTGCCATCGTCAACAGAACCACAGGTAATAAACCGCAGCAGCTGCTTTTTTTCGTGCTGACGCAAATAGGCTAAGATATCTTGCTCAATAAGCGCTGCGCTCTGACTCATCGGTTGGCCTTAAACATTAAAAATAGCCCTCGATTTTCTTCTTCTCCATTGCGCCGAGACTGTCTCGATCAATGACCCGTCCCTGCCGCTCCGAGGTATTTGTCAGTAACATCTCTTGAATCACTTCCGGCAACGTGGTGGCCGAAGACTCAATTGCACCGGTTAACGGATAACAGCCTAAAGTACGGAAACGAACTCGTCGCATTTCTGCCGTTTCGCCTTGCTGAAGCGGCATACGCTCGTCGTCGACCATAATTAAAGTGCCGTCACGCTCGACCACCGGACGCTCTTTAGCGAGGTACAGTTCAGGAATTTGAATAGTTTCCAAATAAATATATTGCCAAATATCAAGCTCGGTCCAATTCGACAGTGGGAACACACGAATACTCTCGCCCTTCTCGACTTTGCCGTTATAAATAGTCCACAACTCCGGGCGCTGATTCTTCGGATCCCAGCGATGATTTCGGTCACGAAATGAATAGACGCGTTCTTTCGCTCGTGATTTCTCTTCGTCGCGGCGAGCACCGCCAAACGCAGCATCAAATTGATAGTGATTCAGAGCTTGCTTGAGTGCTTGGGTTTTCATGATATCGGTATGTTTTGCCGAGCCATGGGTAAACGGTCCGATACCTTGAGCAAGACCTTCTGGGTTAATATATTCAATCAACTCGAAACCCATTTCGCGGGCCATCCGGTCACGAAACGCAATCATTTCACGGAATTTCCACGTCGTATTGACGTGTAAAAAAGGGAAAGGAATACGCCCAGGGTAAAACGCCTTGCGCGCCAAGTGCAACATCACTGACGAGTCTTTTCCAACCGAATACAGCATGACGGGATTTTCGAATTCAGCCACCACTTCACGGAAAATCTGAATCGATTCCGCTTCCAATGCTTGCAAGTGCGTCACAGAATGCATGGCAATCTTGTCTCGGGCGATAAACTATCTCATGACTGTAATGGAAGGACGACCAAGGGGCAAGTTTAGGCTGCGTTAAGGTGAGGGTAAATCTGCTAACGCCTGTTCGAATAATGCGGCTAAAACCGGCTGGTAAAGTCGATGTTGACGCACCCAAGCAATTGCTTGCGCTGGTTCATAGGCGGGTAAATCAGCGATAACCTGCCGCAAAACCTGCGCCAAATTCTGACTATCATCAGCGGCAAACAGGGTAACGGGCGCGCCTTGACTATGCAACTCGCGGTGTGGCGGAATCGCCGACAAGACCAAAGGCTTACCATGCGCCATCGCTTCAATCGACTTCAATGAGGAGACCAAATCGGTTACCGGCGTGCTCATCCTCGGGTTGACGACCAGATCAAGCAGAGGATAAATCGAGGCAGTTTCAGTCGGAGTTAATCGACCGGTAAAATAAAGGTGCTCGACGACCCCAAGCTGCTCTGCGTGATCACGCAGTCGTCGCTGCACCGAATCGAGACCTTGCTGCTGTTGATCAAACCCTTGTTGTGCATCCGACCCAACAATAACCACCGCAGCATCAACACCGTCGCTGCGCAGTTGCGCCAACGCCTCGAGTAAATAAGGTAATCCCTCGTAACTATTCAATGAGCCGACATAGCCGCATACCACCTTCGCAGTGATACCCAGTTCACGACGCCAATCACGCGCGTTTCCAGCACTCGGCAATTCGGTTAAACAATTTGGCAGTAAGGCAATACGAGAACCGGCAACACCACGTCGTTCCAGCTCTGCTTTCATCATTGCATTTAACGTCAAAACGCGTGTCGCATGCTGGGCGACGTAAGCTTCCGCTGCTTGCGCAGTCAAAAACGCATCGCTTTGGGCATAATTGGCCTTCTTACTCGCGCGCGTCAGCTCCCAAAAACCACGGACTTCATAAATAAACGGCAACGCGCCGTCACAGGCCGCAAGCACAGGCTCAGCGTTTTCATAATTGGAAGCGGCGATGACAAGATGAGGACGAAAAACTGAGAGAATTTCGCGATAGGCTACAACAGCACGAGGTTTCCAGGCGCTATATGGCAGACCTTTGGGTTGTGCAGGTTCCGCCAAAAACAAATAGCGCACACCATCAATGTGTTGCTCTGCAGGTACGTAAGTCTCAGCAAAGCCCTTACGACTCCATAAGCGCCCGAGTCGACTTAACACGGAAACCTGATACCCCATTGCCATAAAACTCTGCGCGACCGCATGGGTGCGCACTGCATAGCCGTCAGAGCTATACGGGAAGCTATGGTCGACAACGTAGAGTAGACGTTTTTTCGGCATCAAGGCGACTTACTCAAGCGCGCACTACTTAATTAAGGTTCGACGTGTTCGTGCCAAAGGCTCAAGCGCTCATTAAAGCTACGCAAAATCGCCTCATACTCATTACTTTCCGATAAAATATACGGCGTAATCAGAATCACCAGTTCGGTGCGACGCTCACGTTCTGTCGTGTTACTAAACAACCGACCCAGTCCCGGGATATCTTTCAGCAATGGAACGCCAGAACGACCCGTCGTGACTTCTGACGAAATCAAACCACCGAGCAACACTGTCGTACCGTGGCGCAGATTGAGTTTAGTGCTCATCCGTCGAGTTGAGATGGTCGGAGAGTTTTGCACACCGGTCAACGTCGCTTGCGCTGAACTGACTTCCTGTTCGACTTCAATATCGACCAAGTCACCGGAATGAATCGTTGGTGTTACTTTCAGAATGACACCCGTGCTGCGGTATTGAATGCTCTGCAGTACCCCACCCATTTCTAAATTGCCGGAGGATAAGCCACTTTGCTGACTGGTAATAATCGGGACTTCTTGGCCGACTTGAATTTCCGCTTCTTCACCATTACGCGCCATAATACTAGGCGTTGATAAAATCGTGGCGCGGTTTGAGCTGGCCAAAGCATTCACCACACCACGCGCATCGCCGGCGGAGTTGAGCCAGTTAATATCGAAGCCACCACTGCCCAAACTAATACTGCGCGTAACGTCGCCGACGGCCGCATTACGCAAGAGCCACTGCACACCGAACTCGTTTTCGTCATCCAGTTGTACTTCAGCAATGGTCACTTCAATCAACGCCGAACGGGTTGGCTGGTCGAGTGAACGCAAAATGCTCATGATGGTTTTGCGATCTTCTGAATCGGCTCGGAAAATTAGCGTATTGGTCGCTGAATCGACCACCACCATGGAACGCTGTGACGGGTCGACGTTACTCGACGAACTCGAGCTCGAGCTATTCTGAGTACTCGTTGTGTTTCGTGCGCGCGAGGAAGACGAAGTACTCGACTCACCGGTTAACAAGCTTTGCAAAACTCCAGCTAAATGCTCGGCGGTGGTATTACGCGGCGTATAACTAATTAACGAAGCTTCACTGACCGTCGGCTCCACAGGCACATCGAGCTCCTTCGCCCAATTCAAAACATGCTTAAGCACATCGTCACCTGTGGTAAAGACCAAAATCGCGTTAATTTGACTGATGGGCAACAGAATCACCGGATAACGAGATCCCCCCGCGCGTGGCGAGAAATTCGCTGGTGGAACGCTATAACCTTCCGCGGCAAGCACATCCGAGAGTTTGCCAACCATGTCATCCGCACTCCAATGCTCGGGATTGATTCGTACACTGCGACGACCTTGCATGACCGGTTGATCGAGCACGCGAATCGCCTGCACTGCTGCATTCACCGCATCGGGCTGACCTTGTAAAATAATCGCGTTGCGGGTCGGATCTTCACGCATTTGAATCCGGTCACCAAACATGGTCCGAATCCAGCTGGCAACGTCACTGTTGCGCACCGCTGACAAGTCAATCATTTGAAAGATTGGGCGCAGGTCACTCGGCATTTCCGGCAATGCAGCGCCACGACGAATTTCCGGTAGCGCGGTCTGATTACCCTCATTTTTGCTGACGCGGACGATGCCATCGACTTCGCGGGTGCTGATACCGTAATCACCCAGCACACTGCTAGCAAGCTTCTCAATTTCCTCGGGGGACAAATCTTCTGGGGTGCGGACTGTGACTAAATCACGGCTGGCGAGCACGGCATCGTCAATCACCACCGAGCGCTGTAAAATATTCGCATACACCAAACGTGCGAAATCACCCACGGGTACTTGCCGCACGTTCAAACTCGCGGGTTGATCGGTCGCTGCGCTAATGCGTGGGCGCTGATCCGAATCGCTTCGACCACCCATTTGTGCCGTCAGTGGCGGCGCAGGCATCTGCTCAGTAAAGGGGCTGCGGCGAGTTCTACCCTCGTCTTCATCACCGTAAATGTCGGCATCGTCAGCGGCACTGACTGCCTTCGGTGAACTTAAAGGTTGTGGCACCCCCTTCGGATGCGGCGACGCACAACCCGAGAGTAATAAAACCACAACTAATCCGCTGAGCGCGCTTTTCATGAAAGTAGCTTTCCCTGTATGCGTTTTATTGACCAAAATAGAACCCCACTCGAACCAAGACTTCACTTTCACCGTTTGCTGACTCATTTTCAAGTACTATCGACGGGAGTGAGTTCTCACTGTCCGCATCAACTCGACTCAATAAGACACTCAAGGTCTCAGCATCCACTAGTATAAGCATTTCGTCTTCAAAAATATCAAGAATTGTTTGTCCTGAAGGGAGCTGTTCACCCACTTTGAATTGAATGGTGCCTTCCTCTTCATGAATCAGTACAGCATTGCGCGCTTGACCGTCAAAAAAAACGCCAGCAAACAACCAACCTTTGACTTGTTCTGAGGTCTCGGCTGTTTCCTCGATTGCCGTCGCTGTGTTCACCACAGTATCTCGCGGCCATCCCCAGACATCACCCGCCATGACCGCATCACGCATGGTGCGTTGATCGCGCTTGTTCTTCATTTCCGGTAACTCTGCGGACAGTGCCGACGCAGCGCCCACCGGCGTACCAACGTTACTCGTCGTCGGTAAGTCCGTCCAATACAGCCGCCAAACAACGGCGACGAGCAATACGCCAAGCAGAATTTTCCAATGTTTTAAGGCGTTCATGGGTTACCTCGTTGCGACTCGATCACGAACAAGGCCGACATTTGCCACTCGACCATAGGCGCATTGAGATCGCCGATAGTCATCGACTCGAACCACACCTCTGGCATGCGTTCGGACAAATCAATCCAGCTTTGAAACACCGCTTGCCGATCGCCGCTAACACTAACGCGCGCGGTAATAATACGTAGCTCCGAAGGCCATTGCGGATTATTACTTGGTGGCCGAATGTCGAGATTAATATCTAAAATATTCAGCTGGTTACGCGCTAAAACATTACGAATGTCGTCCGAAAACGCAGCTTGCAGGATACCTTCGCTGGTGCCGCGACGAGCTAACTCACGGTACGCAGCAAGTGTCGATGCCATCCGATCACGTAACAAAAATACCGAGTCATCGGCCGCATTCTCGACTAATTCGTTGTAAAACGAACGTTCAAGTGCCAACACCCGCTTACGCTCGTCGACCTCGTCCAACAGCCACAGATAAAGATACAGCCAGACCAACACACCAACCAATGCAAGGCTAAGCGCCAACATCGGCTTTTCTTGCAACTCTGCTTTTAATTCTTGCCATTGCCGCTTCATTACAGCCCTCCTTCGACGTCTTGCGTCTGCGGGTTTAATTCAACGGCGAGCGGTCCGACCGCAGTGAGCGGCAGGACACGAGCCTGCAACTGGATATCGAAGGCTTGCGAATCCGACATCTCTCGAACTTCGGTTAACCACGGGCTATCTTCCAATAATCGAATTAATTCAGCTCGTTGGCCACCTTGCGGCACGTCCAAAGCAATCCGTAGCTGACGATTACCCCATTCGATGCGGCGAATTTTAGCGCCACTACCTTCAAGTTTCTGGCCAAGATGCGCCATAACTTCCAACGGTTCAGGTCGGACAATGGTTTCCTGAATTGCTTCAATCCGCTCTTTATTGTTCATCATGTGGTCAAGTGCCGATAGCACCGGCGCCGCTTCACGTTCAAGCTGCACGCGCTGGGCCTGCAATTGGTCCAACGCTTGATCGTAGCGATACAGATCAACCAAGCTCAAGCTAGTCAACAACACCATTAAAAATACCACGACGAGCGCTGCCCATGGCTTGGAAAACTGTTGCAAACCTTGCGTACTGGCCGGGTTAAACATGCGCGGCAAGGTTTCTGGTAACTGATTTGCTGTAGGTAACGAAGCGACTGCTGGCAACTGCCGCTGCTGCAACGCCAGGGGTAATTTTACCCCGCGTTGAAAGTTAATCCATGCCGCTTCGTCCGGCAAACTCGCCCAATAGCGCGACGCCTGTAAGACGCCGGCTGACCAATACTGGGCTTCAAAACCTTCGCCGCAGGCGCACAACTGCACCCCATCAACAAGTGGTGTAAACAACATCGACTCAGGGATTACGCGGACATGACGGCGACGAATATCGAGCGCATCACATCGCTCTTGGAAGGCTTGTTCGTCCCATGCCCAGACGACCGCACTATGCTGTTGCTTGAGCACAACATAATTGCTTTGCGCAAAGGGTGCCCATGACTCAACTTGCACCCGCAAGGCGTCCCACCACTTTGCCCCCGAGACCTCAGGTAACGCGAAGGTGCGCTGGCGCAACAATGCTCGCTCTAACAAATGAAAGCGTGTTGGCTCAGCAGCGGCATCGATACCTGCACGGCGGTGACGGTGCACCGAATCGAGATCTTGCAGGCGAAAATAAGCTTGCACGCGTTGCGTAGACTGTTCAACAAAAGACTTAATCACGATTGGCCTCGGACGCTAAGGAAGGAAATACAGCAATAGCGCTGTCTTCAAGTTGAACATGAGGGCGTTGTACATACCGTGTATCCAATATTTGATAGGGGCGATCGGGATAACTCGGGGTAAGCATAACAACATACTCAACCGCTGGAAAGCCTAACTGACTCCAGATACGCACACGATAAAAGCGCCCCGGATACAATTGCACAGCGCTGGTATCCGGTAATTGAATCCCGGTTTCAGCTTGCACTGCCGCAACATCAGTAAATACTGCTGTTTCACGGCGTTCTAGCAAACGTTCCACGCCTTCGTCCGTTGCTCCCGGCATGATGCGCAATACGGTTTCTGGCGCGGTGTTGACGTTAATCCAACCTTCCGAGTGTGTGGTCGCATAATTCGAGATTGCATCAAGTAATTCTGGCTTATCGCGCCACCTCAACATATTGCGAGCTTCTTCTGGATGCATCAGCCAATCGTTACGTGGCGCTGGCAGACCTGCCCGAAGGTAATCCGGCGTTTCGGCGCCGTTCAAGCGAACTAGGTCGTCGACGTCGATGTAATCGAGCAACACATCAATAAACGCATCCGTGTCTTCGACGGCAATATCTTGCTGAACCAAAAACTCTTGCAACAACAGTCGATCAACGAAATTCAAATTAATTAATCCACGCAGGTCTTGCACACTCACCATTAACGAGTCATCCACGCGATGTGGCCGACCGTCGATGCGCAAACGTGGCTCGTTCATGCCAAAGCCCTGAATCGTCAACGGCTGTGCCAGCATTTGCCAGAGCACACGATCAAGTGCGGTGCGTGTTTCTGTGTAATGATTCTGCAGATCGATGCGGAATTGCGCTTCTTCACGCATTTTCTCGGCAAGAAAATCAAGGCGTGCCGCCATGAGTGACAACAACACAAGTGCGGCTAAGACTAAGATCATGACAAAGCCTTGTTGTTGCCCGGGTGGAGAATAGCGCATCGTCATTGTTCAAAATCCACTCTATTGCGCTGGGAAAACTGAGGATTTCGGGTCGCAGTGATTAACACCGTTTGATCGAGCCAAGAGGCGCCGCCGCGCAAGCGAATCGCATAAGGCACAGCCAACGGTGCTTGTCGTTCCATCATGGCTATATTTTCGTCAAATTGCGGCGCTGTCCACTGCGACTGCCAAGCCATGCCATTTTCGGTTGCAACCAAGTAATCAAACTGCCCTTGCTGTAAGTCCGAGGCTAGCGTCCATTCCGCTAAACCTTGGCTGGTTGCAATCAAACTCCAGCGATTATTACCTTCTTGGCGCAGACTGACTTCCACCCACAACGGCCCTGCTTGCTCTGGCCACGGCGGGTTAACAATCCACGCACGAAAACCAGTGCTTTCGCCAGTGAAGTGCTTTTCTTCGATTTGACGTCCCGGCACGACACTCATCAAGGCCTGCTGCACCCAAAGACGCTTCAACGCTTGCTCAGCATCTTCGCCTTGCCATTCTTGCAGGCGCTGATCAAACTGAGCGATGGAGAAAATAGACTGAATCACTAACGTTGACGCGAGGCCAATAATCACCAAAGTGACGAGCATCTCGAGCAAGGTTAATCCAGATTGAGCTTTTGCGATGGCTTTCATTATTGTGTCATCAGCCTCACCAGTTCCACCGTGGTTATCACAGGCGCTGTAGCTTGACGACTTTGGCTGCTGGGTTCGATTTGGCCAACCACACGAAACAATTGGATATCATGACTCCCCGTGTCCCCACCGGGTAACGGGCGATTATTCTGACGAGGGGTAGCCGGCGTTGCTTGCCAGGACAGTTGCCAATTTTGTTCTAAAACGACGGTACCTGAAGTCTCAGCGAACAGATCAAGATTCATTAGTTCGACCACAGCGGCTTCTTTGCGCCGTGCTTCCGCCATCCGCTCATCCATTTGCGCAGCTGTATTCAAACTTACATTGACCCAGCCAAACAAAACCACACCGACGGCACTGAAAATTGTCAGTGCCACGATGGCTTCGAGTAAACTAAAACCTGACTGATTAACGGTCTGGGGGGAGTACACCAATGTCCGCTGCATCACCTTCACCTCCTCGACGCCCATCAGCGCCAAACGAATACAACGCAAAAGGTTGGCCGCGTTCACCCGGTATTGAATACTGGTACGGGTTACCCCACGGATCTAATGGTAACTCACCATCAAGATAAGGGCCACGCCAATTTGCAGGAGGATTAGGGCCTGGGTCGACCAACAATTCTAAACCTTCTTGCTCGGTCGGAATACGACCAATATCTAAGCGCATGGTTAATACTGCGCTACGCAGCATTTGCGCTTGTACACGCGCGGTTTCCACACTTGACTGATCGATCCGGTCAAACAACCGAGGTCCAACTAAACCTGCCAATAACCCAATGATTGCAAGAACAACCAAGAGTTCAAGTAATGTAAAACCTTTCTGACGTCGAATCAATTTTATCCGCATAACATTCACTTCAAAAAATAATGGCGAACTAAAGAAAAAAAGGGGGGCTTACGCCACCCCTTTTTGTATAACTAGTAACTAGAGACTAGTTGCTATTATTGGTTACCTACTAAACCGTCAACAGCAGAGTCACCAGTGGTCTGGTTCTGACGAACCATAACAGCGTTAACGCGACCAGTTGGTACTGCGAACACTAGGTCAGCTGCAGTGGTGTTTGCAGGGCAGCCTAATTGTGCAGCAGAGTACGCACGAGTACGTGACGCTGGGACTTCTAAAGTGTTACCAGTAGAAGAACCGCTGAACGTGTAGCAAGTTGCAGTGAATGGTGCTGCAGATTCGCTGTTGTTCTGGATCTGGATGAACGAGAACTGACCGCCAGCTGCGAACGCATTCATGAACGGTGCACGTAATACAGTACCGTTACGAGTGATTTCACCAGTACCAGTTGAGCCAGAACCTACTGTGTAACCAGTTTGAGCTGCTGGAGTTACTGTACCTGAGTAAGTACCTGCAGGGATAGCAACAGTCGTGTTAGGTGTAGCACACACATACAATGGTGAACCAGTTACTAAATCAGCTGCAGCGATACCAGTAATGCTCGCGCCTTCGCCGTTTGCAGTTACAGTTGCAGTGATGTTACCAGAACAAGCAGAGTTGTTTGCTAACTTAACGCTAGTAGTGGTAGCGCCAGTTGCTGCCCAAGAGAAGTCACCAGAAACAGAAACTGAGTTGGTGTTAGCAACGATGTTGCTTACAGAAGAACCAGCACCAGACGCTAAAGCGCGTGAAGTGTGAGTCACTTGCAACGCTACGATTGGCTTAACACCAGTAGTAGTGAAGTCAGTGTAAGCACCAGTCGATGCAGAAACGTTTGCTTCGTGGCTTTGTGCAGCAACGCTGTTTACCGCGATTGCATTAGCAAAAGATACCCAAGCAGAAGCTGAACGGTCGCGAAGTGCGAATTCTTGGCTAGCAGCGAATGCTAACTGGTCGAACGTACGCATACGCAGAGAAACGTTGTCTTTGCTAGATACAGTGATACCACCAGCAGCTGCGAAGCTTACTGCGCCGCCTTGTTGGAACTGGAAGCCAGCAGAAGGTGAAACTTCGAATACAACAAACGACTCACCAGTACCGCCTAAAGAAACAGTACCGTTACGAGAAGCACTATTTGAGTCAACAACTGACAAAGACGGAGGGCCAGTGAAAGTAACGCCTGAAGGCAGGTCGAAACGCAAGAATAATTTCGCGTCGTTACCTAATGAAGCACCTACGATACCTGTTGCTGCTAAGTCAGCTGAAGCGCCAACGTTTAGTGCTTGAGTTCCGCCAGTACCAGTAAAGTTTTGTTCAGCTGCGAACACACCACCAGTGCCGATTGTAGCTGGGGTAGTACCTTCGAAGTTTACGCTTGCAGAGGCCGTGGCAGCAAATGCCATCGCTACTGCTGCAACGCTTAATTTAAGTGCAAAACGTGTTTTCATTGTCTTTCTCCATAACAATAGAATATATTTTTGTTTTTCAGCAATTTGCAAATTGCGCTCGTTAATACAAGCAACACCAAATTAACAGAGTCCTATAACTTATTCAAGCTTTTTTACGATAGCAACCAAAGAATAATCACAACCCTGTGCAACCCTTATATCACGGTACTTACAAGCTGGCTACAAGCAAGTGACAAATTGCATATTATTTAAACAAATGAATAACTAACAGGCAGGCAGAAGCGCCTTGCAAACGTTGCAAAAAGTCACTTTCAACTATAATTAATGTTAAAGAGAAAAGCCGCGTTTACTGCGCCAATGCAAGCCTGCGGACTTCACCTGATGGAGCGATCACCCGCCATTCTGCGATGACTCGTCCGCTTTCATGCCGCAAACGCACACGACCACCTTGGCTCATGCCAGTGAAGTCGTAATGAATTGGCTCGACAATTTCCACTACAAAGCCATCGGGCAGGCGTGCGTCAAAATGGTTGGCACGTAAGACAATGGGGGTACCGTTGGCGACTGCTTGACGAGGTTGTGTGCTTAATTCTAACTGAACTTGTTCAATCACTGAGCGTTCATTTGACGAGTCGATTGCACGCCACAAGGCAGGCGCACTGACGGCGGCAAGAAAGGAAATAATCAGTAAGACGAGAAGTAATTCGAGGAGCGTAAAGCCGAGCGGCTTCACGGCTTGGTTTGAGCTTAATATCATCTGCTGTTTCACGATAGCAACCTCAAAGCCCAAAAACAAAAAGGGGGGCTTACGCCACCCCTTTTAACTGTTTCTTGTCGAAACGTCTAGCAATTATTGGTTACCAACTAAACCGTCAACTGCAGAGTCACCAGTTGTTTGGTTCTGACGAACCATAACTGCGTTAACACGGCCTTGCGGGATAGAGAATACCAAATCAGCTGCTGTGGTGTTCGCTGGGCAGCCTAACTGTGCAACAGAGAACGCACGTGTACGTGATGCTGGAACTTCTAAAGTGTTACCTTCAGCAGAACCGCTAAACGTGTAGCAAGTTGCAGTAAATGGTGCTGCTGATTCGCTGTTGTTCTGAATTTGAACAAACGAGAACTGACCGCCACCGGTGAAGTTGTTCATGAACGGAGCACGCAGAACTGTACCGTTGCGAGTGATTTCGCCGTTACCTGTAGAACCAGAAGCAACGGTGAAGCCATCTTCTGCAGACGGAGACACAGTACCTGAGTATGTGCCAGCAGGGATTGCTGTGTCAGTTGAAGGCGTTGCACACACAAACAACTCAGAACCAGTCACTAAGCTCGCTGCAGCAATTGCAGACAATTCAGCACCAGAACCGTCAAATTCAACCGTTGCAGTTACAGAACCAGTACAATCGCTTGCGCTCGCTAAGAATACGCCAGTCGTCTCTTCAGCCCAAGAGAAGTCACCAGTAACAGAAACCGCGTTGGCATCATCAATGATGTCGCTCAAGCTTGCAGTTGTACCGTCAATCAATGCACGAGCTGTGAAATCAGCTTTCAGCGCAACGATTGCTTTAGTACCAATTGTGGTGAAGTCGGTGTACGCACCAGTTGACGCACCAACATCAGCGATGTGACTCAACGCGTCTAGGTCGCTGTCGATAGAAATCGCATTTGCGAATGAAACAAAGTTTGAAGCAGTACGATCACGTAGAGCAAATTCTTCACTCGCAGCGAACGCTAACTGGTCAAAAGTACGCATGCGTAAAGAGACGTTGTCTTTGTTTGCAACCGTCAGGCCTGCAGCTGCGAATTCAACCGCGCCACCTTGCGCGAACTGCGCACCGACACCTGGAGACACTTCGAAGACAACGAAAGATTCGCCGTCACCACCTAAAGACACGGTACCACCTTGCGTGACACTGTTCGAGTCTTCTACGTCAACTGAAGGACTACCATCAAAAGTTACACCTGAAGGCAAATCAAAGCGTAGGAATACTTTCGCGTCATTACCTAAAGACGCGCCCACAATGCCGACGGCTTCCAATGGAGCTTGAGTACCTGAAGCCAAGTCCAGAGTAGCTGCGGTGAAGTTTTGCTCGGCTGCGTAGACGCTACCAGCAACCGTAGCATCTTCGAAATCGACAGCTGATGCATTGGCCGCAAAAGCCATTGCGACAGCAGCGACGCTCAGTTTAAGTGCAAAACGTTTTGTCATTGTTAATCTCCCTAACAATTTTTAAAAATATATTTTTTAGTTATTCTTGCAATTTGCAAATTGCGCCTCGGGATTGAAACGCAAGTGCACGGTAACAAAGTAAAAATGTTAATTCAAGCACTTTGCTACCCGAATTCCGAATCGTGCATTTTCATCACAATCAACATTCGGTATATGCTAAATGCTTGGCCCTATGCTAGTCAGGGTTAACATTACGGCGAGCATGATAAAGCCTACAGCCCCCCCAATCAACAAAATAGCGATGGGTTCAATTAAGGCCAAGACACGCTGCATTTGCTCACGAGCATGCGCGCTGTGGAGGTCGCCAAGCTTTAACAGCATGGCGGGAAGTTCGCCGGCACGTTCACCGACTTTCAGTAGGTTCAAGCGGGTTTCCGGGATCCAACCTTGTTCCGCCAGCACCGCCGACAGGGCGCGCCCCTGACGAATTGCGACCTGCGCGTCGGTCATCGCATGCTCAAGCTGCGGCAATTTCAACGCCCCTTTTGACAATAACAAGGCTTCCAGTAACGGTACCCGTTGCTGCGTTAAGGTGCCAAGTAAGGTCGCCCAGCGGCCAATATCGGAGTTAATCAACCAGGGTCCCACGACTGGCATTTTGCTCATACTACCCAGCACTCGACGCTGTGTTTCCGGGCTTTGCCACACCATCGCCAAGGTGATCATCAACGCGATCGCCACAGCCAAAACCACAAAGCCATTGCTTTGCATCCACACCCCGGCGCCAATCACCATCCGCGACAGTTCAGGAATGTCACTGGTCGGCCCGAGCATGCCTGCGAAGCGCGGTACAACGACCATCAAAATGGTCAACACTGCAGCAATGCCTACCGCAATCAGCAAGGAGGGATACACCAGCGCACTGCGGAACTCTTTGGCTAAACGGTCTTCATACTCGAGTTGCCGCGAGGCATCGGCAAAAGCGCTACCCAGTTGGCCACTGGCTTCGCCGGCGCGAACCAAACTAATAATATGCGGGGGTAATTCAAAGCCGACGGTATCAAAGGTGTCGCCAAGCTTTTTACCGCTTTGCAACGCCCGATCGAGTTTTGCCAGCGGTAAACCCAGCGGATGCTTCGACCAAGCCGCAGCTAAGGAAGGCGTGAGTTCGGACAGAGAAACACCGGCTTCCAACAACGACGCAATTTCCGATAATAGCTGCGCCTGGTCAGAACGTTTAATCCGCTTACGGCCACTAAACAGGCCTGCTGGTGACCCTGCACTACTTTTTTGCTGAATCCGCGTGACCGTAATCCCTTCGGCGGCGAGCTGAGATAAAGCCTGTGCTCGACTTGCAGCAACGTGCTGGCCGCGCCGACTTTTGCCTTTTTTGTCGACGCCTTCAAAGTAAAACGGCTGACTGCTGTTCTGGCTCACGGCTATTCATTCTCCAAGGCAGCAACCCGCAACACTTCTTCCACTGTTGTCAGTCCCTGCTCCGCTTTCGCTAAGCCATCTTGGCGTAAACTACGACGGCCATCGCGATCAGCAATCGCGGTAATTTGTGTCAGTGAAGCACCGCGTGCAATTTGGTCGCGAATATCAGGGCTTATGGTCACTAACTCATAAATACCGACACGGCCACTGTAGCCTGTGTGCTGACACTGCGGGCACCCAGCACTTGCGCCATGGCTGCCGTCACTCGGCGCACAATGAACACAGGAGCGACGTACCAGTCGCTGCGCCATCACCGCTTGGCAAGCCGCAGCGACCAAATAAGGTTCAATGCCCATATCAATCAAGCGCGAAAACGCCGACAAGGCGTCATTGGTGTGTAAAGTGGCTAACACTAAGTGCCCTGTCAAAGCCGCTTGCATGGCAATTTCCGCCGTCTCGCGGTCACGAATCTCACCAATCATAATGACATCAGGGTCATGGCGGAGAATGCTTCGTAGGGCACGGGCGAAGGTGTAATCAATGTCCGATTGCACTTGAATCTGCAGGATGCCATCGAGACGGTGCTCAACCGGATCTTCAACCGTGATAATTTTCCGTGTTTGGTCGTTAATATGTTCAAGTGCGGCATATAAGGTCGTACTTTTACCCGAACCCGTAGGTCCAGTAACCAGAATAATGCCGCTGGTCAGTTTCAACCAACTATCCAGTTGACGTAAGTGGTCACCGGCTAAGCCTAGTTGGTTCAAGCCGACTTCCTCGCGGTCGCGTGGCAACAAACGCATCACGAACGACTCGCCATACACCGAAGGCATAACCGAAACCCGCATATCCATACTGGCGCCCGCGGCCCGCAAACTCATGCGTCCGTCTTGCGGTAAGCGACGTTCGGCGATGTCTAAACCGGAAATTAGTTTCAGTCGCGAGCCAACCGCAGGAAAGCGATCGAGAGCAATTTCGCCACGTTGATGCATCACCCCATCAATCCGGTAACGCACTGTGGCTCGCCGCTCACCCGGTTCAATGTGAATATCCGAAGCGCGTTCATCGATCGCTTGGGCGATCAAGCTATTGACCAAATTAATCACCGGCGCGTCTTCAGCCATTTCGCGCAATTGTTGCGCTTCGTGGCTGAAGCCTTGCATAGCCGAGCGCATAATCCGCTCTAACACCGCTTCTAAACGCGAAGCACGGCAGAACCACCATTGAATTTCAATGTCGTTCGCTAAAAAGGCTACTTCGTCCTGCAGTTCAGGATTCAGCGGGTTATCCGAGCAGACGTTGACTTTGGCCGGATCATCGCTCCAAATCAAAATGCCACGCTGCTGCAGCCACTCACGTTCAACTGCTAACACGTCTAACGCTGCTTCGATCTGATCGGTTTCTAACGTCGCTGGGTCAATCACCGAATAGCCAGTTTGCTCACTCAGAACCGACAGCAAGGCCTCTTCCGACAGCGAGCCCAAACGCACCAGAATCTGGCCGAGTAAATCATATTGGGCAGCCTGAATCTGCAAGGCGCGGGATAAGTCGCTCTCCTCAATCAGATCGCGGGCTAATAATCGCTGGCCGAGCGCATCTGCTGTTACATCTTGATTCATAGTATTAACCAGTAACGAAGTGGGTTCTGCGGGCATTGACAATGTCATCACGGCAATGTGATGACAAATTGTACATGCAATGAGTCTACATGATGGCGATATTCAACCACAGATAGGGGCTCTAATCTACCTAGATGTTTGGAAAACCAAGACTCTGGCTGATGGCCGATACCGGCGGGGTAAATCTTTGGTGGCAGCACGGCTTCATGGTGCTCACCGCATGGCTCAAGCAACAAACGCTGGTCACCGTGGCGCAATTCAACCCCGTGCCCTTTTAGAACAGGGTTTAATTCCGCCGGTACCTGAAAGCGGGTCACAAATGCAGGCTGCCCTTGCTGTATGCGCTGGTGCACGCGCTCGGCCGCTGCTGTAGTCGTCGGCGCAACCGTATCGGTCACATAAATACGCCCTTCACTGCGCACATAATCAAGCTGCCGCGTACTCGTGAAGCCAGAAAACATATTGCTCTCACCGAGCACCGCATCACCATCGGCTGACCGTGATGGAACCTGCTGCAGTTGCGTCGCTACCTCTGCGCGGTCGCGAGTTGCTTGTTCGCCAAACGGCATACTTAAATTGTGCGCACGAGCGGAACGCGCATGTAAACGCTGACGGTCACCCTGCTGATAGTTATACAAACCACCATCCACTAACCAATCAACGCCCGCCGCCATGAGGACGAAGCTCAAGTCATCATCGTGGCGATGGTAAGTACTCAGAAATCCGCAGGTCATCACGCAATGAACGGCATTGACAAAGTCCTTGCGCGTGCGCCAGGCATCACGGAATACTGCATAACCACTGTCTGGCAGTACTAACGTTGTGGCGGTTGCTGGAGTGCCGCGACGACCTTGTGTAATCGCGTACAAAAACGCCTCGTAATGTTGAAAGCGATCGGCATGGGGCAATAAGAAGTTATTCAACGGCGCGGCTTGGGTGTCGCCAATAATCGGCAACGTACCGTCGGGTCGCACCATGTGTGCCAACGCCAAAATCGAACGCTCAACGCGCGCTAATAATTGATGCTCAACCTGATCGCGATCATCAGGATCTTCCGCATGCAGTACATCGATAGCGGACAGTGCTTGTTTCAATCCGTAATTTAAATACGCGGGGCTATTTTCGACGTGGCCACCATCCGCCGCAAATGCGCCATTAAGTTCTGCAGCAATGCGCTGACGTGCCAGCTGCCGAAACTGATCTTGCGCTGGACCCGGCGGTAATACTTCCGCGATCTCACCGAGCGTTAACGCTTGGTCGAAACCATGATTGGTCCCTTCGCTATAAAAATCGTCACAACTCAGGCGCTCCGCATGAACTTGCAAAAGCGCCAGCAGTTCCTCGTGAAACTCGGCAAGAGACGCGTTGGCCTTGTCATCCAAATGTGTTTTGACCTCCGCCAGTAACACCAGCAGATGACTTCCGCGCATGGCAGTACAGTGGTCATGCCACGCTTCCGGATCATCCAAGGTTGCCAAGAAGCGTTCGCGCCAGCTGCGCACCAAGGTGATGGCTAAGTCGAGTCCACGCTCGCTAGCAAATGCCTGATCATAGCCAACCAGTAACGGTAACATGTTTAATTGCAGTAAGTTCCAGCGCCACGTTCGGTCGTTAAAAGGATTCAATGACCAGTCAAAAGGAATCTCGAGTGTCACCGCAGCAAAGCCATTGACCTGATACTTGTGGTCATGAATCAAGTCTGCGCCTAACAAAGCACGCTCTGGCGCGGCCTCAAGTGTAATGCTCGCCAGCTGGTCGAACACTAAAATCGCGCCATGACAGCTGCGCATAAAGGCTTTCACATGATATGCACCAGCGCGCTTCGGCCGCATAAAGTGAAAGCTTGGTAACCCTTGGTATTCCTGCTGTTCCACGCACTCGTCGTCGCGATACAAGTAACACGCAAATTCAACACCAGTAAGGTCATGGCGACTTTCAAATCGCACCTCAAAGCGTGCGGGTGTGGCCAACGTAAACGACACCTGTACAGGTTGCACGTCGCGCACTCGCCGTTCGACAAAGTCGCGGTAACAATATTGGCTCGCTTCGTCAACATAATGGAACGGCGCAACACCCCATTTATGGCTTGCATCGGCCACCAGACAACGACGTGGATAGTCGATAAACACCTGCGCGCCGACCAACATCTCGATAAAATCATAGCGACGTTGCAAACGTTGATTCATGGCGGTGATCATCTCCGCACTGAATCCAGCCAACGGCTGTTCATTCGAATCCCGTTGCGCCCACCAAAAGCGGTGCACCCGCAACTTATCAAGTTGCCCCTGATCAGCTAATACCGTGATCATCTGTTGGAAACCAGCCACCCAGCGCTTTTCATATTCGACACTGTCAACACGCACAATACGCTTTGGCTTTCGGCCTGCGGCCGCTTTCACCAATTCTGGCGACGCGGTTAAATATTCGCCCTCACGCCATTCCCACAAATGAAAACGCTCGTCGACAACATCCAGCACGAGATAGTCGTACTCGGTACTGACCAGTCGCGAAAAAATGGTTTTATAAAAATCAAATTTAAGCCGCCCTTGAGCAGCACCGGTTTTCTCGAGCAATGGCGCATCATTGCAGACACCGTCAACTTGCGACGCTAAGCTGGTGCGCGTCACATTCAGTACCACCTGCCCGAACCCTTCCGCTTCGATCTGCCGCAAAGCTTCACGGTTAGCGTTGCTCCCTAAAAGGAAGAAACGTTTTTGTTCAGCATTCATGCTCAAGCGTACACTCCATGTTAAATTTAGAACCGTACCGTCATCGTCGGCAAATGAAACTGAGCCGACTCGCCCACTGGCGCCGTATACCAACTGCGCAACTGCATACTGTCATCGACCAACTTGCGGTCGCGAGCCACCAACGCAATCGGCTGCGTCTCGAGTCGCGTCGCTGCCGAAAAACCAAGTTCCGCAACCGGGTTGCTTGCGGCGTCTTGCAACGACCACGTGACCTCATCGATTGCCTCTGCCGTCAACCCAGAACCGAGCACAAACGCACGCTGAAAGCTTTCACCGTTGAAGCCTGTGGCCGCTGTAATAGCATCCCGAACCGTCAATTCGCCATCGGCCAGCGCCACTTCGCGAGTGCAAACAAAACCGGGATAACGTTCCATGGTCATCAACAGCCGAAAGCCAGTTGTTGACGTCGATGATTCAACGATTTTGGAACGTCCATTCGCTGCTTTGACATCACTCCACGGCTGGTCATCCATGATGAGCGTTGAATGAGCCGCTTCATGCTTCAAACGCAGCATGTCTTCCCATGGCATGAACTCGGTATAACCGGGGTCATCGAATACGCTGACACCATCGACTTCCAAACAAAACGACAATTCATCATTTTGTTTATGGTTGTGCGAATCCCAACAACAGGTTGCAGCGAAGTGAATGTTCCGGCCGTTGAGACGCTGACGATAAATAAAGAAGTGTTCGTTGGCATAAACACCTTCAGCGCCAGCATAGGGTGCCAGTAACGTTGCTGCATGGGCATCAGGTTGATCAGCATGGCCATAGACCTGATTGAGGATCTTTTCGTTCGGCAACCGAAAGGAATCACCGAGCGGAAAGTATTCACCATTTGCGCGCAATGCAAAACCCAAAAATCGCCGTGATTCCTCGCGCACTTTCGCCAGATTAATCTTCGCCTGCGCTTGTAAACCCAAGCTCGCGACTAATTCAAAGTACTCAACCGTTAACGGTAAATTGTATTCTTGATACGAGATCGAATGCTCTTTGCTCAAACCCGACGCATGCCACATTGCATCGACGGTCGCGCTGCTGCGCGCAATGACTAAATCAATATTCACCCAGGATTGTTTTTCCGGCACATCACGCACGAATCGCAGCAGCGCTAAGTCCACCATCAAACCATGATTATGCCCTTCACGGTACATACTAGGGGACTGCAAATTAGCAACTTCGGCAGCCAATAATCGCTGGCAAATGCCGCTTGCGTTCAACTGCTCCTGAGCCGTAAATTTTCGCCAAAATTGACTCAGAATGCCGAGCCGAATCGCTGCGGTGTGGTCACCTGTCTTTTGGTTGTAATACGGGTTCTTTTGCTTACGGACACAGTGAAAGTCGTAAAAATCTTTGAGAATACGTTCAACGTCAGCACCATCTTTCACGGCGGGGAGCCAACGGAGACTGCTAAAATGGTGCATCCAATTTTTATTGTTATACGGATTTGCCGCCCAATTAATTGGAAACGTTAGGCGGTACGGTTTAAACGCGGACGAATACCGAACAAAAATACTCACAGCGTCATCCCTACTAGTTGTTCCGCAATCGCATCGAGATTGAAGTGCGTATTGACGTACTGACTCAAGTGGCGCGGATCTTTCTTCCCAGCTTGAATACCCGCACAGGCAGCCGCTAAATCGGCATACAGCCAATCAGTTGGATAAAGTTCACTTGCACCCTCCCACGGCAGCACAACCGGCGTACAGCCAGCAGCAGCACCTTCAGCAACAGCCAGGTGGAAACTTTCATGCTCACTCACCGAAAGCACAAAATCAATGCCTGCATACCACTGTGGCATGTCATCACCATGGCCATCGAAAACAACGGCGTCGCGCAACAACGGATCATCCTGCAATCGTTGATATTGGGCATGATACCAATCCATTTCTTCCGTCCGGTGCTGCATCCACGGGTAGTCTTCCGGCCGTTTGCCTTTGACTCGCAGAACGTAACTCGAATCCTGTTGACGTAGATCGCGCAAGAGATCGAGCGCCCGATCAAACCCTTTGCTTTGCGGCACCATACCGACCAAGCCCAGAACTTTGCCGTTCGTTGCTTGCCGCTGCTCCGCTTGCAGCGCTTTGACATCGACACCGTTATAAATCACCCGGCCATTCAGCCGCAATGCAGGCGCCCGTTGTTGCGCGCGGCGCAGCATATGCGGCCCAACAAAAGCCACCGTATCAAAGGTAGGGAACGGTATTTCTGCGAACAAAGGCGTCCGTAATTCTTGCGCATGCAAACGTCCAACCAAAGTTTGTCCCGGTTGTCTATGTTGGCCATACCAGATGGCATTCCCCAGCATCCACTCACAAAACACCGTATCGGCCTGTTGAAGTAAGCGTTTACTGATCCGCTTATCATGCTGATTATGACCTTGCCAAAAATCGAGCAACACCCGAATATCCGCAGCACGGAAGTACGGGTAGAACGGCTGAATGAACTTCAAATCATGGCCGGCAATCAGTACCGTTTTTAACGGTTGCCGCGTAGGCTCTTGCTCGTGTTCGGCTGACGGTTTGCGCAGCGCAAAGGCGGTTTGTTGTTTCGCTTTGGCGAGCCAATTGGCTAATGGTTGGTCATGGCTCGCTTGCAATAATTGCAGTGAACTGTCCACCGTCTCAGAGACGACAGCAACACCGGGCCATTGCTGTTGACCAAGCTCACTGTCACGGAGGTATCCCACACGCTGTTGTGGCGCGTACCGTGTCGGCCACAGCAAGTCTTCGAAATCTTCCGCTTCGAGCTCTTCTAACGCCTGTGGTTGGGCAAGCAACCACCAACCGCAGGTCACTTGCGCCGGCAAACCGTCATGACATTCAATACCTTCGCTACGCAGCTGTGCTTGTGTGCCCATCTGCCAACGCTCAGCAAACACGGTCTGCGGCCACGCCGTTTGCGCCAGAATCCGTTTCATCCCCTCGCGGGTCACTTCCTCGGTGATTAAGCTAAACGCTGGCGGTTGCGGCGCCTGCATGACCAAGCCAGCGGTGCGCAGCATTTGTACCAAGCGCAGTTCTGTGGTGTGCGCTCGCATCACCGCTCGCGCACCCTTCAACGCAATCCGCCAGCGATAAGCATCGTTGGCTAACAAATTCTCCGCAGCTTGCGCTGCCTCACTTTCGTTCTTAATCACAAAGCCGGCATGGTCAAGGTAGCGGTTCATCCCTAACGCTGGACCCGAAATAATCGGCGCACCACAGGCGGCGGCTTCCACCACCCGGCGTGAGAACATGGTCGGCGAATCGAGCACCGAATTGACATTGATCTGAAACGGGTGCGCTTTATACGCTTGAATCATGTCTTCATAACCCAAGCTACCCGCAACGTAAGTGCCTAGAGAGCCCGGGTATTTGTAAGGTGAGTTCGGGTCATTATGCTGACGGTCATAAATGGTCAAGCCTAGCGCCGCAGTGGCACTCATGATCTTGTCCATATATTCGGTACGTTCAGGGTAGCGGCTACCGTAGTAAGTACCACCGTAAGCTGCCGTGTTTTGCCAAGCGCGGGTCGACGGTAACAAGTTATGAATTTTTGGCGAGGCATAAAACGGACAACTACTGGCCGTCTGCGTAAACGAATCAGGCGTCGATAAATACGGAATAATGCGGCGACTATCTGTGGTAAACACATGATCGCAGAGACTCGCAGCGCGCCGGAAGCGGTCGAAGTGCACCGGATCTTCTTTATTCCAAAACAACGTCGGAATACCCTGAGCACGGCAATGAGCCAGCAGCGCTTCCAAGGCGGCAAACTCTTCGTCGCTGTAGTAGCCAACTTGCTTATGCCATTGGCCGTCGTTCCCCTTCCATGCTGACTCCACAAACAATGCGTCGATGGGCTGCTGCACCAGCTCTTCTTGCCAGTGCTGGGGTGACAACGCCACCACCTGAACAGCGCTGGCTATAGTGTCCGTGGTGAACTGATCAGCAATTAAACCGATTGTCATTTGTTCCAAGGTCTGCCCGGGTAACGGCGATTGACGTTGACCTTCGGCTTGTTCCCGCAATAACTGTTCAATCGAGTGGCTGTAATGATGCGTCACCCGCTTCCATGTTCGTTCACGAACAATCCACTGGCGCGCAGCTTGGCCAAGGCGCCGACGTTCTTGCGGATTTTCGATCAGCATTCTTAAATTTTCTGCCAACGAGTCGACACTGTCTTTCTTGAATAGCCGCGCCCGTTCGTTGTGACCGGCAAACACTAGATGCGGCGAAACATCCGATAACAACACAGCCTTGCCCATCGCCATCGCTTCTAAGGGTTTCAATGGCGACACCATTTCTGTCACCGCCGAAGAAAGCCGCGGAATGGGCAGAATGTCCATACAGGCGAGATACTCTGGAACTTGTCGAAAGGGAATGCGTCCGGTAAAGCGACAGCGACTCGCAATTTTTAGCACTTCGGCTTTTTCTTTGACAACATCGATGACATTGCCGTCGCCAACCAATACAAAATAAAAGTCGATCCCTTGCTTTTTCAACACAGCCAAAGCATCGAGCAACAGTTCCAAACCTTCGTAAGCGACCGCGCTGCCGGCATAACCGATCACCGGCACGTTCGGCTTCAGGCGCAGTTCATCACGTATTTCCGCCGTCGCCTCGCGTGGCGAGAAGCGCCGATCATCGACCGCATTGGGCACCACTTCAATATGCTCGCGTGGCGTGCCGCGCGTGACCAGTTCCTCGGCAAGTTCGGCGGTCAGCGTAATCACTAAATCAGCCTCGCGCGCAACCACAGCTTCGAGCTTTTTCATTAAATGATAGCGATCGGAATTCATCCATTCAGGTTGCGTTGACGCTTGCGTCACTTCCCATAGACCGCGTACTTCATAGACAAACGGCAAACCTAAACGTCGCGCGGCGATTAGAGCGGGTAAAGCGGTGACATGGTTGGATGCGGCAACAATCACTTCAGCACCACAGGTTTGGGCTTCCCGTAAAAAGTGATCAGCGGCCTCGGCAATATAACGGTCCAACGGTGTCTTGTTTAAACGCCAACCCGCGCAAGCCGTGTAGGTAATACCGTCGACTTCTTCGTAATGGTAGCCTTTCCCTTGCGCCTGAATATTCACATCCCACGGGAAGCCGCTGCGAGTCGTCGCGCTGACCTTCCAGCCCGACTGTTGCAAGCCAACTGCAATACCGTGTGAACGGGTCGAATAACCATTGGTTGTATGTGGCACCGATTGGTGCAGACAATAGAGCAAGTGCTTGCGACGAACCATGAAGCCAGGATTCGGCTGCTTCGGAGGAATCGAAATGCCCTGCTCAAGACGGATCAAACCCTGAATCAGCGCATGAAACTCCTGCTGACGCGACACCAGTTTGCCGCGCTTTGCAGTTAAATACTCGAGAATCTGGTTGGCTTCGTGCAGGTTACCTTGGTGATAAAAAAGGTTTTGAGCGGTTTCGAAGGAGGACGGAGCTAAGGTGATCTTGGCTGGTGTTGCCGCGCGTCGAAAAAACCGCAAAGTCTGCGGTCGCCACGGCACCAAACTGGTCAATAATGGTTGAATATGACGGCGCATACTCAGTTCCACCGGTTTCGGGGCCGGGGTCAATAGCACCTGTTGTAACGTTTGTGCTAAACGTTCTGTATTCTCTGCTGGGAAACTAGTGACCTGTTCATAGTGTTCAGCATATTCGCGCAGTGCCGCGACGTCGGAAACGACAACGCGCTTGCCATACGCTAACGCTTCTACCACCTTCAACGGCGGAACGAGCTGGCAGACATCGACCGCTTTGCGCGGAATGACGACCACATCAAGTAACGCGTAGTACTGACCAATCTCAGCATGCCCCACCCGACCGGTGCGAATTAACCAAGGCTCGTCGGCCAGTACCTGCTGATGGTCGCCGATAAGCACGAGTTTCAACGCCTGTCCTTGCTGCACAAGCTGGCGACACGCGTCAATTAAGGTATCTAAACCTTCATAATCGAGGACGCTGCCGATATACCCCACCACCGCATCATCGGCCTCAATCTGCAAACTGTGCTGCAAGTTTGCATCTTTCTGCACCAGCGGCGGCTGCTCGGCAATGCCATTGGGAATCAAAGCAATCTTGTCACTGGCAACGCCGCGCGCAATTAACTCAGCGCGCATCGTTTTATTCAGCGTAAAGACTTTCTCGGCGTGTTGAGCCACAAGGGTATTGCGTTCGATCTCTTGGAGAAACTCTTTGCTGTCGCGGTAACTGGCGTTATCCGCAACGCGCGACCACTCCCAAAACCCGCGAACTTCGTTAAAGAATGGAATCCCTAACCGCTTGGCGGCAATCATCGCCGGTAAGCCGGCCAAATAATTACTTGCCGCCATCACTGCGCTTGGGCGCAACAACTTAAACTGTTCGATCATGATTTCAATCGAACGTTCAAGCCGATGTTTTGAGTTTTTCGGAATACCGTCTTGCCAAGGTGCATGCATATAGCGCACACCATCAATCACGTCTTCAATCGCGACTTCAGCGTCAGGGTTTAATTCCCACGGACGTCCGGGGATGACACAACAAATGGCTTCAATGCCCTCGCTTTGCAACGCCTTCGCCACCTCATGGGTGCGAATTGCATAACCGTTGCTAGCAAAACTTTTGCCATGACTGACAACATACGCGATGCGATTCTTAATTGGCAGGTAGCGGTGAGGCTCTGTCAATTTCGCAAGTGCTAAAGCATGCCTAATTAACGCGTCCATAGCTTGTCGATCTAACCTCGTTGAACTCTGTAAAGTCTTAGGCTTTCGGAAAAAAGGCCGACGGCAGACCTACAGCATCAATGCATTGTGGAGCGTTGCGAAGGGCTTGGCTCGCGACAAACTGCTTATGCTTGACCAGCACACAAACAATATCAGCGCTGGCAATTGCGGCGTCTAACTCGGTCAAACTGACATGCGCCTGTTGCAGTGACGCCGGAAGCGTTTCAATATTGGGTTCGACCGCCATCACCTCACAGCCAATCTCGGCAATCGCTTGGGTAATTTGCATGGCTGGGCTTTCGCGTAAGTCGTCGATGTCCGGCTTAAAGGCTAACCCCAAACAAGCCACTTTAATTGACCGCATCGATTTGTCCGGATTCGCACTGAGTACGTCGGTGATCGCAGCTTTGACCTTATCGACCACCCATTGCGGCTTGAAGTTATTCACTTCCCGAGCAATGCGAATCATTTTCGCGGTTTTCGGCGCGCTGTCGACGATGAACCAAGGGTCGACGGCAATACAATGCCCGCCAACACCGGCACCCGGTTGCAGAATATTCACTCGCGGATGACGATTGGCGAGTTCAATTAATTCCCAGACATTGATATCAAGCTCGTCACAAATCAATGACAGCTCGTTGGCAAAGGCAATATTGACGTCGCGGAAACTGTTCTCGGTCAGTTTAGCCATCTCAGCCGTACGCGCGTCAGTGGTAACACATTCGCCTTCGACGAAGGTCTTGTACAATGCGATCGCCATTTCATTGGCCTTTTCACTCATACCACCGATGACTCGGTCGTTGGTGACCAACTCTTCCACGACTTTGCCCGGCAGGACTCGCTCTGGACAATGGGCAATTTGTACGTCGGCGTCATTGCCGTGGGTTTGCGGAAAGGTTAAATCTGGCCGTGCCGCAGCCAACCAAGCGGCCATTTGCTCAGTCGCACCGACCGGACTGGTGGACTCTAAAACCACGAGGTTGCCGCGTTCAAGTACCGGTGCAATCGACTTTGCCGCTGCTTCAATGTACTTCAAATCCGGTTTGTTGCCGTCTTTAAACGGCGTCGGCACGGCCACCAAAAATGCTTCAGCTTTTTCCGGTTGCATTGTCGCTTTTAAATAACCGTCTTGCACCGCCACCCGCACGATAGCTTCAAGACCCGGTTCGATAATATGAATGTTACCGGCATTGATGATGTCGACTGCTTTGGGGTTTACATCGACACCAATCACCTTCACCTTTCGCGACGCAAACAAAGCTGCGGTCGGCAGGCCAATATAACCCAGACCAATCATTGAGATGGTTTTAAACATTGAATATCCTTGCTACAACAAAAAAAGAGGTATCAAGCCTTAACGATTGGCAAATAAGCGAATCGCATCAACAATCCGCTGTGACGCTTGACCGTCACCATACGGATTATGGGCGCGAGACATGGTGTCGTAAGCAACTTGGTTGTCGAGCAGCTGCTCCGCTTCAGCGACAATCCTATCCATGTCAGTGCCAACCAATTTAACTGTGCCGGCGTCCACTGCTTCTGGCCGTTCGGTCGTATCGCGCATGACTAACACAGGTTTACCCAGACTCGGCGCCTCTTCTTGCACGCCACCCGAATCGGTGACGATCAGATGGCAGCGATTCATCAAGTAAACAAACGGCAAATAATCCTGCGGCGCAATTAGGTGCACATTGGCACGATCGCGCAGATGTCGATTGACCGGCTCTTGTACATTCGGATTCAAATGCACCGGATAAAGAATCTCAACGTCGTCACGCTCACTTAAACGTTTTAACGCCGCGCAAATACGCTCAAAACCGTCGCCATGGTTTTCACGGCGATGGCCGGTGACGAGTATCAGCTTTTTTGAACCATCGAGAAAGTCAAATTGCTGATCAAACTGCGCTTTTAACGCCGCGTCTTGCATGATTTTCGCTGCCACATCTTGCAAGGCATCTATTACTGTATTGCCGGTTACGAAAATGCTCTCGGCGGCAATATTCTCGACCAACAGGGCCTGTTGCGAGCGTTCGGTCGGGGCAAAATGCAACGCTGCAATACGCCCGACCATACTCCGGTTCATTTCCTCCGGCCATGGTGAATACTTGTTACCAGTTCGCAAGCCAGCTTCGACATGACCAACGGGTATCCGTTCGTAAAAGGCCGCTAGAGCGGCGGCCATCGTTGTCGTGGTATCACCATGCACCAACAACAAATCGAATCGTTCGGCTTTCAGGATAGCGCGTAAACCAAGCAGAATATTACTGGTAATATCCGTGAGATCTTGACCCGGTTTCATTAAGTCCAAATCAAAATCAGGCTCGATCTCGAATAACTCAAGAACTTGATCGAGCATCTCGCGGTGCTGCGCCGTTACACAAACTTTAGCATCGATTCCTTCGGCGGCTTCAAGCGCTTTAACCACCGGAGCCATTTTAATGGCTTCTGGACGGGTACCGAAAACGGTAAGTACTTTCATGTTTCATCCATTAACAAATTCTAACTTTTAGGGCGATTAAGCACCCACAAATAACCGTCTTTCTCAAACTTTAAGAGTTGCTTAACGGTCGGAATATTTCTCGTTTCAAACAGTTTCGACCAACGCCCAGCTGCACGTTTTTCCTCGTCACGGACATAATCGTCCATGACAATATGCAATTCGTGGCGACCTAAATACTGCAAGATCTTGGGAATCGCAGGATAACGCGCCTGTTCGCAAGTTGCGGCTGGCGGTCCGTCGACAAAGACGAGGATCTTCGCTTGGCGGCCTTCGAAAATATTGCGAATTTCTTGTAATTTGTCGTCACAATCGTAGTGCAAATAGTCTTTCCCTTCGGCTTGCCAATCCACTAACGGTGCGTGCACCAAATCGACAAGGTGAGCAACTCCATGGGTGTTTAAGCTGGCCAAGGTTTTGTCGTAAAACTTACGATTATGTTCGAACGTCACCACGCGCTTGGGCAAGTCATGACTGCGAAATTCAACTAAGTCACGGGATTCGTCATGATCACCGATACGCTTCAGATCTGAAGTGTCCTTGAGCGCTCTGGCTCGGGCTTGTTGGATCGCTTTAGCGAACAAGACCGTTGAGGTACCGCTACCAAACTCAATAATGACGTCAAAGTTTTCTTCACGCACTTTGTTCACCAAAAACAGCGCGATGTCGCTGCTAATTGGCCAACCGTGGTAGTCCAAGCTCGCTTCACCGGTGTCGAGAAAGCGCTGAACACTGATGAAAGCCTCGAGTTGCTTGGTGGTATTGGCGACACTGGCAGAGACACCCTGTACAACTTTGCGGGTGGTTTCTTCAACCACGGCATCGAGCTTGCTGGTGAGACTATTCATGAGCTCGCTTTGCTGCGTTTGCATGGCTGCGTTTTCCGCTCGCAACGCCTCGTTTTTCTCACGTTCCTGAGCTAACTGCTGTTCCGCTGCGGCTAGGTCATCGCTCAGCTTTGCGTTCATCGCTTGCGCGTCGGCAAGTTCAGCGGTCAGTTTCGTCACCTGCTCACGTAGCTCGAAATTCTCCTCAGCGACGGCATCACGCTCGCCCGCGAACACCGGAAAATCTGGGTCGTCGGTCAAGTTAGCAGGAACGCTGGTAAAACCAATCGCCTGCAGAGCGGCTTGCGTCTCTGCACTGGTGCTCACCCCTTCGAACCATTGCTCTTGGCAGGTCACCACTTCGACATGGCCAAAACGACGATGCAGCTTAGCGGTCGCCAATGCCTGCAATAGCGCAAGCTCTTGCCCCGGCACATCAAGTACCAATATATGATCATTGCCCGAATTGGCTGCGAGCAAGCGCTCGACCAACTCAGTAACCGCCACCGTCGCAACGGTCTCACTGCCGCGCAGCTTTAAATTTGGAAACAGCTCTTTCAAGCCAGACGCCTTCAATAGGCCGTCAAACTCCGGCAGATTGTAATGATAGAAGGTCGCATCATGTCCGTCCGCACTGACCCAAGCCTGCTGACAGCGAATTACCGCCTCCTTTTCGAGACGCGTTGCAAGTGCATCAACCAGCGGCGCTTGGCCTTCAATCAAATCGGCTTGGCTGACTTGGAAATGACGTGTCAGTTGCTCGATTTTCTCGCCGCGACCGGCACCGATATAAATTAATTGCCGTGCCATCCTAGCCTCCTACTTTTTTGCTATGCGTAGGAACCGGCTGACGACCTTCCTCTTTGCCATACTGCAAATAGTGCACGAGCGGGTTAATTTCCGCGCCGGCGACGTCCGGATTACTCTCTAAATAATGCTGACTGTCGAACAATGTACTGGGGTTTCGCGCTTCAAAACCGCCATAACGCAGATAGTGCTCGGTTGGATTCGCATCGTTATTGACCACATCTTCGGCGACATCGGGGTAGGTACGCATGTACCAGTCGCGATCGTACAAGGTTGAGTTTTCCAACAAGTTGATTTGCTGTTCCAATAGCTCGCGCTCTACATCCTGTGAGTTTGACTTACTGCCTTTACTTACACCGAGTAAGCGCCCGACTTTGCGTTTGACGCGCCGGGCGAAACTGGTGGGTTGCGCTGGTGTTACGTCAGGCGCCGCAGCCGGCGGTATCGGCGCTTCAGTCCCGACCGCCTTCGCCGCCAACAAGTCTTTTAGCTTCTTCTGCAAACGACGTATTTCTTTTTCATACACCGTTTTTTCAGCCTGCCGTTTCTGGCTTAACTTATGTAGCTTCTCGTTTTTGGTCGCAATTTGATTTTTGTATTTCACAATGCGCTCGGACGCATTTTCTTTCCAGCGCTCAAGCTTACGGCGCTCTTTCTCAACGGCCCGTTTTTCTTCAGCGCCTTCTTTCGCTTTTAAGTAGAGCTTCTCTAAATCTTGCTGCGCTTTGAACAACTCATCTAATACTGCTTTGTTCTCACCTTCCAGCATCACAACTTTCTGTTGGCTCTCTTTCGCTTTGATAAAGTAGCTTTCCAGCTCCTCTTGAATTTGCTCGAGTTGCAGTTGCTGCAGATCATAGTCCTTCTTCAACGCGTCATAATCAGCACTCAGCTGCTCTTGCTGCTGCTTTTCTTCGCGCAACGCCTCGCGCTGCAAAAATAGATCCGCTAGTTCAGAGCGCTGATGGCGCTCGGTGTCGATCATTGTCGACAGCTCAATGCCAAGTAATTCCGCTGTGGTGCTGGCGTCGGTGAAGTTGACCATGCTCGCATTCAAAAGCTCACAGAACGACCGTAATTCGTCATGCTGTTCAACTTGTAAAGCCACCACTGCCAGCAATGCTTCGTTGTCATTGCTGGCAACAGGAGCCACTTGCGAATCCACTTCGATCTCGCCAGCAATGTTACGGATCGCCTTGGCAGCCGCAGCCGGATGAGAAAACACCATGTCGACATCAAACAAACGATAACCACGACGATTGGTTTTTTGTTGTTGAAAAAGCTGTTGCAACTGCTCAATCACCGCCGTCGTTGCGTCCGGTAACGACGCACCCGCACTCAAGGCATCAGCAAGGAGTCGCTCTGGACGGCGAAAAAAGACCAAATGGACGTCTTGGCTATTGGCAAATTCTGGCCAAACGTTTTCGCCCAAATGATTCAATGAGAATGTCGCAACCCGTTTTGGGGTCAAACCAAATAGTGCTGCAATCGCTGGCGTCTGCTCTGCGCCGCTTACATTGATGATTGTGGTCATTTGCTGCAGGTTCACTCTTATTGCGGTAATCGGAGAGGCTCTTTGCCTGTGCTAACACAGCAAACTACAAGAACCCAAAAAATAATCAGTTAAGGGCGAACCCTATTTAAGATTCGACGAATGCTCGCTCGGAGCATGTGCGACATATTATGTCGCAAGCGCTGCCACTGGCTACTTTGCTGCTGTTGCAATCGCTGTTGCTGCAGCACATTCACCGCGGCCGCCGCTGTAATGCACTCATTTGAGTGCGGGTGAATATAAACCGGATAACGAATTAAGGCACCCGCCACCAACTCGGTCAAGGTGCGCGCGCGTTGTCGCCGAGCGCACTGGGCGTGGTCATGTGTCAGTCCCCAACCCGCATAAAATGGCAGCCCATAACAGCTGACTTTTTTGCCACGCAACAGCGCTTCAAAGCCACTCAACGAGGTTAGCACATGAACTTCATCAACCTCGTCGAGCATGTGCGTAAGGGACACGTCGCCAACCACTTCGTCGCAATAGTCGTGCGCGAGTGCTTCGCTATCCCCCGCTTGACGCGCTTTGGCCAATACATCCGGGTGCGGCTTATATACCAGATAAGCATCCGGGTGCGCGACGCGAACGGCTTTAAGCAAGTCGATATTTTTGCGAATACCGTTGGCCACAGCGCCAAACTGAATTGACGCGTCGCTTTCCACCTGGCCTGTGACCAAAATTACGGGTTGCTTGGGTTTGCCAACGCGTGGCTGCCATTCGGTGGCGCCGGTATTGTATTTACTGATTTTCAGCTGATTAAGCTGGGTGATTAAAGCTTCGGCTTCCGCTAATTCTGCGTCACAAAATGTCGCATCATTGAGCAAGGTCTCTAAATCACTCGCTTGAGTCGCGTCGAAGTACATGCCTTGACGATCAATTACCCAACTGAGGGGTTTGACAAACTGCGCCCCTAAACCAACGGAACGAATAAAACCGTCTTCTAACCGAAACAAGCAAATATTATGTTGTTCGGCATATTGACTCGCGTCAACCGCACGGCCCCAAATCACCGCCACAGCACCCATCGGCACGTCCGTTATTGCTGCAACATGGTGAATATGTGCGCGAGCCGGTAAAAATTGCCGTAACACCGGCCGCCAATAGCGTTTAAAGCCAATGGCATAAACTTCGCCATGCAACTCCGGTGCTTGTTGATGAGCCCATGGCGTCATAGTCAATCAGCCTACCGCAACAAACCAATCGGCGTTCTGATCTTTAGCACTTAGAATGGGTTCACCCTTAAGTTCAGCTAATGGCCAAGCAATATTTAGGGTCGGGTCATCCCAGCGAATCGCCTGTTCATATTCAGGCATGTAAAAATCCGTCGTTTTATAAACAAATTCAGCGCTGTCACTGAGCACCAAGAAGCCATGGGCGAGTCCGGGCGGAACCCACAGCTGCCGGAAATTATCGGCGCTCAACTCAACCCCCACCCACTGGCCATAATTAGGCGAGTCTGGACGAATATCCACGACCACGTCGAACACACGGCCTTGGGTACAGCGCACGAGCTTACCCTGAACATGTTGAGTTTGAAAATGCAGCCCGCGCAGCACCCCATGTTGTGATTTCGAGTGGTTATCCTGCACGAACACCACCGACTTGCCTAGCGCTTGGTCAAAGCGCTTCTGGTTGTAGCTTTCGAGAAAAAAGCCGCGTTCATCTTGGAAGACACGTGGCTCACAAATGAATACATCGTGAATATCAGTTTCAATCAGTTGCATAGTTAATCTTTATGGTCGAGGATAATCGCTCGAATTAAGTGGGCAATGCCCGCTAAAAACAGGGTGAATAAAAGATACAAGGTAATGTTGTAACTGCGATTTGGCTCAGTGGCGAATTGCGGCAAGGTTGGATACTGTAAAACCGAAATGGTCTTTAACTGCCGTGCCGCCTCGACGCGCGTCGTTTCGAGCGCGACCAAGGTATTTGAATACAACTCCAAGGCAAACTTAGCACGCAACTCGAGTGTCGCGTATTCGGCCGACACGCGATTTAATGAGTCACCGGTTGCCGATGCCATTTTTGCTTGTTCTTTCTCAATTTGTTGCTCAAGCGCGGAAATTTCCGCTTGAATGCGCACCATTTCTGGCGAAGTAGACGACTGAAAACTACTCAGCGCAGTTTGACGCGCCTCAGCAACCGCTTTCTCGGCTTGCAAACGGCTGACCGTCTCGAACGTGGCTTCCACGGTCCCAGTAGGTGAAATGAGGCCATAACGGTTTTGGAACGACAGCAGTTCTTCTCGCGAGGCATACAAACGTTGCTCGAGGGTATTCGCTTGCTCTTCAATGAAAGCGACCTGCTCACGCGCTAAGCGCTGACCCATTTCGTTCATGTGCGCCTCGCCGAATTCGAGCAGCAGCTCGGTAATGCGCTGAGCCATCGTTGGGTCATACGCTTGCACTTGCACCCGCAACACCCCCGCGTAATCATCAAACACAATCCGCATCCGCTTTTGCATATAGGCATAGAAGCTTTCGATTGGACCATCCGCGTCAAGCCGCGACCAAAAATCAATCGCAGGCTGGCTATAATGTTCACGCAAATTTAAAGCTTCGTCGAGACGCAGCACCATGTCGACTGAGTTCAAATGATCTTTGAGCAACAACAAATCACTTGAACCCGCCGCACCGGAAAGCAAACTCGAAATGTTCATACCCACCGGATTAATTGATGGGCTCTCCATCACAATATGCGCCGTCGATACATAACGCTCAGTGACGAGAACACTCCAGTACAAGGTCATCCCGGCAATAAACAGAATAGCGAGCGCCCAGTGTGGCTGACGTTTCGCAAAGGCAACCGCATTTTTCTGCGTGATTTTTTGTTTTAAATTCATGAGGCGTCTCTTGCCGCGACCCGCGTCGCTAATTATTCGTTAGATGGAGGTGTTTTTTGCACTGTAGCTGCCGCTTTCTCAGTGCTTTTTTGGGCTTTCGCGGCTGCTTTCTCTGCCGCCTTTTTGGCTGCGCGTGCTTTCGCAGCCTCGCGTTGTTTCTGCGCTTTCAGCTCCGCTGCTTCTTTCTGCGTTGGTTGGCCAATCGATTGGTAATAGGCGTCAATTGCATCATCGATACGGTCATACCAATACGCTTGACCTTCATGCAGGAAAATACCCGCTTGGCATAAATCGCGCAGAATATTGACGCTGTGCGAGACCATTATCAGGCTAGCTTTACCGATACGTTCATGAAAGGCAGCCTTGGCCTTTTCTTTAAAGGTAACATCGCCCACAGCCGTGGCTTCATCGGAAATGTAGACGTCAAAGTCAAAAGCTAACGACAGGCCGAAGTTTAAGCGACTGCGCATCCCACTCGAATAAGTTCGAATTGGTTGGTCAAACGCACTGCCAATTTCCGCGAAGTCTTGCACTTTCTGAATAATCGTATTGATGTCACGGTCACCACCATGAATCCGTGCCACAAACTTAGTGTTTTGCCGTCCGGTCATCGACGCCTGCAAGCCGCCAGACAGACCAATTGGCCAACTGATGCGCACATGCTCCTTGAGCTTGCCGCGATCCGGTGAGTCCATGCCGCCGATCAGTTTTAACAGCGTTGATTTACCCGCACCATTGCGGCCAACCACGCCCACCGAGACCCCTTGCGGTATCTTAAAATTGACCCCTTTTAAAACCCAGTCACCGCCAAAAGGGCCGTGATAGCGTTTCCAAAGATCAATCGCTTCAATGGCATAGGGGCCGTTTTCACGTAACGTCGCGACATCGATACTTGGGTTTTCCGCTTGGTTTTGCTGGGTGTCAGTACTCATGCTTTCGCCCTCGACTACGACGCAATCAGGCGTACTTTAAAACGCACTTGCAAGATTAAACCGAGCAGGATGGCAATAATCGCAAACTTCTGCACATAGGCGAGGTCAATGCCCGGCACCGAATGGTAGGTACTAAAAACCTGCATCCGCACCAGTTCAACCGCGTGTAAAACCGGGTTATATAACAGATACTCACGTAGCCCGTGCGGGAACATAAACACCGGAAAAATCACCCCCGACAACATGTATAAGGGAAAGGTAATCAGCGTAATAATACGGCGCAATTCCGGCACCAAGGTATAGGGTAGTGACAGAATTAAAGCGACACCCAGTCCGAGCAATGCAACCCACAGCCAAACCCAAATCATTTCCAAAGGCGCATGTGGAATAACGGCAATGCCGATTAAGGTTAAGCCGAAAATTTTCAAGACCAAGACCAAGGATTGCAAAGTGGTTTCTAGCGCAAAGCGGGCAAAAATCGTGTCGGCGGGATGAACTTGCCGATAGGCATAGAGGGCACGATTGGCATCAACCGCAGACATGCCGCGATTCATGATATTGCGGAACATAAAGAAGGTAAGAATACCGACAATCAACCACGGAATAAATTCGGCACCCGGAATTAAGCGGCCGGTTCGACCAAGCAGAGTCCGCACCCAAACCAGAATCATCACATGCAGAATCGGTTCGAGCAGCAACCACACCGGGCCCATGCGATCTTGGGTGATCCGCGCCATCGTTTCGCGCATGAACATGGCATGCCACACGTGCAGTGTGACTTGCCACGGCGTGCGCGGCTTATGCGTTTGCATCGCATTCATCGTTGCGCTACCACGTCTAGCCGCTTATAGATCAAGGGCAATCCGTGTGGCCACAGCCACTTGATATAAAATCTGCGTAATCGCCGATGCGGTTTGCAGGTTTTTCGTTTCTACTTTCGGTAGGACAAGAATCTCATCGCCCGGGCGTAACGCGACTTCACTGGCATCACGCACTTCGCCATTCTGACGCAAAATTAAAATTCGGCGCGTGTCCGCTTGTTCACTAAAACCGCCCGCGCCCGTAATGTAGTCCCGCGCTGACTTGTTCGGTAAGTACACTGCTGACTGCGGAATGTAGACTTGGCCACTAACCAGAATCGAGTCGGTGCGCTGCGGCAAGGTCACGATGTCGCCGTCTTGTAAGCGAATATCGACCACTTGGTCGTTATAACTCACGACCAAACGGCCATTCGGTTCGACTTCCCGTGCACGTTGCACGAACTGGGTAATTAATTCCGCTTCGCGAATACGAATGGTGGCTTCTTCCACTGTGCTCGATGACGCGCCCAAATAAGTCGTTTCTAAGCGGCGCAACGACTCTTCCAAGGCAACTTTCTGCCGTTCAGCAACCGACTCACGGCGAATCGAAATTGCTTCATAGGCCGTTTCCCGCGGATTAATCGCAATACTATTCAGCAATTCATGCAGGGTCGCGTCTTTGGGCACGACAAAATACGATTGGCTCAAATGCGCGCCTTCAAGCTGAACAACAATGCTGTCGCCTTGACGGTCAGCCATAAACAAAACTTCATCACCGTTGGTAATATTCGCTTCGCGGAAGTCACTCAAAACCAAATAACGCGAAAAAGGCCGCTGCTCACGTTTACCACGAATCAGTGCATGGGAGACGCCGGTACGCAGGTGAGCTAATTCCGTGATCAGCTCGCCCGGTGTATCCGACTCGGTCAGTTCAAAGTGATACGCCCGCGCTACTTCACCATGCACCGTTACCACCGGCCCACGTCGCTCGACCACAAGGGTGTCGCCGTCTTGCAGTTGCGGGTGATCTAGCAGGCCGCTATAAATGAATTCATACAGGTCAATATTGGCAATCGTTTCGCCTTGACGGAGCAAACGCACACGACGGTAGCTACCCGCTTCCTCATCGATACCTGACGCTTGATCAAGGAAATATAAAATCGAGTCGCTCGGCACCCCGGCATAGCGTCCTGGTTTCTGCACGAAGCCAGTGACAAACACTGCAACCGGTTGCACGCCTTGTAAGTTGGTATAGACGCTGACATTTTCCGGATACACGTCACGCACCGCCGCACGCACTGTAGCGTCCAGCTGACGATGACTGACGCCCTGCACTTTCACTGGTCCAACACTGGGGATAAAGATATTCCCTTGCGCATCCACCGGTAATACACGGTCAACGTCTATCGCGCCCCAAATGCGCAAGGTCACTTGGTCGCCCGGCAACACGCGATACTCAGGGTTGAGACCGTCTGAGCGTAAACCGCGAAAACCACCGGAGAACAAGTCCGCACCAAATGGCTTAATTTCGTCCCGTTGACGCTGGTTCAGTTCGTCCGGCACCGGACCATAATTACCGGTCCGCCAATCGGTGCGCACTGGTTGTTCTTGCATTTGCTGTTGTTGAGCCTGCGCCGCTTGCAACGCTTGGGCACGCTGATCTGCAGGCAAGTCACCAATGGACTGTGCGTTTACTGCAGCACTAAAGAGCAACGCACTGAGAGTTAAGGCACCGAACTTGATCGCTTTCGCTGCCAAATTGAATCCGCGCATGAACGACCGAGCATGCACACGGCGTAAGTCATTAGTAATCATTTGCACTTACCTCGCGAGCTTGTTGCGCTGGGTCAGTGACATTACGCGTCGCTTGCCACTGGTTGTCAGCATAGCGACAGATCACTGCGGTTGTATAGGGAGTTTCGCTTGTTTGAATACTGCCGCGATAACAGGGACGCCCGCTCGCCGCGAAATAGCGCTCAGTCAGGGTCAACACCGTGCGACTGCCCCACGGTGTCGTGCCCAAGTTAAGTTGATCGCCAACACGGCCATTTTCGAGTTGCCCGCTAGCCTCAGCCGGAATGCTGATGGCGCGGGCTTGTGAAAATGCCCAATGATGAAATTCTTCGGAAATACTGCTGCTCGGCTGACTGCCACTATTCAGGGCACAGCTGGAAAGGGTCACAGCGAGGATTCCCGCGCCCAATAATTGTGTGAGTTGCTTAATCACGTTGCAGTTCCTGTAGTCGTTATTCGTTGCGTATGCTTTGCCTTGGTGTCGAGAAACGAGCCGCGACAGACACGCTACCGCCCTTGAGTTACGGGCCCCAAATTCCCCTGCGTGACCATCATAACGTATTTTAATGGCGCACGTGGACCTTGTTGTACTTGTATTCGTGGTGCACTTCAACTGCTGCGACAGATTATGACGCACCTTTTAATAAACGCTCTTCAATTTCGATACGTTGTTGTTTTCCAAGCATATCCAGCAACACTAAACAGCGATCTTCGCCTTTTGGTAATTGGTAAACTGCCTTCAAACCGACAAATGGACCATCGGTGACTTCAACCACAGTACCGGCACTAAACAGACCTGTGCTCACGGGTTGCTGTTCCGCCTGTTCTTCTAACGCTTGTAATTGTTCAATAACCTGGCTCGGAATCTGCGCTGGCACACCACCAAAGCGAACAAAACCGTACACCCCGCGAGTGCTGCGGAGCGCATTAAAATTCGCCGTTTCGAGATCAATTTGCACAAACAAATAACCGGGAAACACAGGCTCACGCACGGATTGGCGCTTGCCGGCGACGCGTTTCGTCACCATCATGGTCGGCAAACACGTCACATACGCTTGATTCTCAACGTTCAGTTGCGCGCGTTGCTCTTGTCTGACTTTGCATTGTAGAACGTACCAGCTCGACATGACCTAAACCTTGTGTTGTTGCCGTTGTTATTCTATTAGTCGTGGAGCCACTGAATCAGCGCATCGGTGGAAGCGTCAAACAACACTTCCTCATCGCTTCCCAGTTTCTTATTGATCACGGCTTTAAAGGTATCTTTTGCAATTTCTTTACCCAGCTCAACACCCGGCTGATCAAACGAATTTAGTCCCCAAATGACCCCTTGGGTAAATACTTTGTGCTCATAGGCCGCAATAATGGCACCGAACGTTTCTGGTGTAAGCTCTTTCAGCGCCAGCAAGCTGTTCGGATGTCCACCCGGATAATGATTTGCTGGTGTATCACTGGCTTGGCCAACGGCCATGAGGCGTCGGTGTGCTAAGCAATTCGCCACAGACAGATGTTGTTGTCCACGCAAACTCTGACGTACCTGCGGACTAAACTTTTTCGTGTCACGATGCAACACCGCAACAAAATCCGCGGCAAAACGATCGTACCCCTGATGTAAATGCTGGAAGAACGCGTGCTGGCCGTTGGGGCCAAAACCACCCCATATAATCGGTCCAGTCGGATAGTCAATCGCCTCACCAGTAGCCGTATACTGTTTACCGTTACTCTCCATATCCAACTGCTGCAAATAACTGGGTAAATGCCGGAAACGTCCGTCGTAGGGTAAAATCGCGAGGTTATTAATTCCCCGTTCTTCGCGGTTATAGACGCCAATTAGCGCCATGAGTAACGGAATATTCTTGGTCACCTCAGCAGCACCAAAGTGCTCGTCCATCAAGCGCGCGCCCTCGAGCATCTGCTGGAAGACTTGCACGCCGCAGCTGGTGGCGATAGCAAGGCCGATCGCCGACCACATCGAAAAACGTCCGCCGATCGACTCAGGAAAAGTCAGCTGATGGGCCGGGGGAATACCATACTCGGTCATTTTTTTGGTATTCGCAGAAATGCCAATGACATGGCTTTCCATCCAATCCTGCAGGGTTTTACCGTGCTGAGACAAACCCTCTTGCGCCCACAGCTTAACCGTGTCGACGTTGGCGAAAGTGTCAATCGTGCCAAAGCTTTTAGAAGTAATCACAAACACGGTGGTTTCCGGATCGACAATTGGCAGCACCGCATACAGCTGGCCGCCGTCCATCGAAGAAACAAAATGGGTGTTTAACTGATGATTTTGAATATCGGTGGCAAATTCTTTCAGGGCAAAACTGGCCAACAAGGGGCCTAAATCGGAGCCACCGACGCCAATATTGACGACGTTTTCAATCGGCTTACCCGTGCTACCAAGCCACTGACCACTGCGCAATTTGCGCGTCAAGTTAGCAAACTTAGACTGTTCACCATCATTCAGCACGGAGTGGCGGCCACGGGACAACACATGACTGACGTCACGGCCCTCTGAAATATTTTTATATGTGCCGTTGAGTAGTTGTTCGCGCGCTTCGGCAAAATGCTTCGGTAAGCGCTTTTGCGCATACGCTTCGACTTGTTCAGGGGTTAAAAACTGATAACTCCAATCATAAATCAGGCCGTTACAAGTCGCCTGCAACGCTACTTTTGGCAATTCCGTGCTCATAGTCTCTCAACACCTTGTTGTCTTTTTATTTTTCATACTACTTTTATGCCAATAATCGTACCTTATCGGGGGTGTCAGTGCAATCACCGCTTTTGCCGCCAAACCCAGCGACGACGTGAGCTGAACCGCTAGGATGATGGTCAAAATTGCAACGCATCTCAGTGGGCATCCGCTTACTTTTCGGCGCCATTTTCCCGTTCCTTAAGTTGACTCTCAAGAATCGCTTGGTGTTGCATAAGACGTTCAATATCGGCTTTTAATACCGCGCGCTCGATATCACTTTTAACCAGCTTAATGACAATAAACACAAGCGCAGCCAGGACCGGCAAAATCGGCGGATAGCCAACCCCGAGCAATTGCCCCACCCAGTCGGTTAAGCGCGGAAAAACCGCTAAAACGGCCACGATAATCGCAATGATAATCCAGCCGGCGGCATCGCGCGACATCATCTTATCGCGGCGTACCATGTACAAAATTGCCGCCGCAGCAATGAGGCCGATCGCGGCGCTAATCAGGGTAATGGTCATCGTTTCGTCTTCCTCTGCCGAAACGGCAGCGCATGTTTCGCTACCGAAAGTAAAAGGGTCACCAACATGTATTCAAATACACGCCCCCAAGAAAAAAAGATGCGCGACTGGCCAACTTCCCGTTCCGACATGGCAATCGGCACTTCGCATAATTGATATCCCTCGCGTTCGAGGAGAATCAATACACCGAGATCCTGAAAATCGAGTATTGAAGCACCACGGCTGAGCAATAGTTCCGGCACATCGCCGGGATACACCCGCATACCCGAAGTTAAATCTTGGATACGTAAGCCTGATGCCCGCCGTAACATACGCCAAGCCAAACGGCGCAGCCGCGACGCCCGTTCAATACACGACCCTAACACCACATTGTTGTCACCATCGACGGCAGCCAAAAGTTCCGGTAGAACTTCTGGATGATGCTGACCATCTGCGTCGATCGTCATGATGTATTGGTAACGATGCCGTGATGCGTATAGAAAACCAGTCTGCGTTGCTCGCCACGCGCCCATCGTGCGCAAATGCTGGATCACCCGGGCGCCTTGAGCGCGAGCGATTGCCGCCGTCTCGTCACCACTCGCATCGTCAATCACTAACACGTCTGCTGGCAGTGCGGCGCGACAACGGCGAACAATATCGCCAATCGTCGCCGCTTCGTTGAAGGCCGGAATCACAATCAAATAAGGGTTCATAAGCGCCCGTAAACCTCGAGCCATTGACGCTGCATCTGCTCGCGCTGAAACACGTGCAGGAAACGTTGCCGAGCATTTTCACCCAGCACTGCTGCCTGCTCGGGATGAGCGTCAATCTCTTTAATCGCCGCGGCCAACGCCGCAGCGTTCATCCGTTGCACCACGAGACCAGTGACGCCATGCTCGACAATCCAATTCATACCAGAACCAGGCACGTCAGTGACAATACACAACTTGCCCAAACGCATCGCCTCAAGTAGTACCACGCCAAAGGCTTCGGTACGCTCTATCGACGGTAGGACAAATAGGTCACAGGCCGCAAACGCCTGCCGCAGCGCGGCATCGTCCAATTTTCCGCACCAGTCAATCTGCGCCGTCAGCCCCTGCTGCTGAGTCAACTGTGCTAACTTTTCTTGCTCTTCGCCACTGCCCACAACTTGCCAGTGAACATCTCGGCCTGATGGCAAGCCCCCCTCGGCAGCCAATAATGCCAGCGCTCGAATCAGATATTCATGGCCTTTGTAATAGGTCAAACGCCCCACGGTAAGCAGTTGTAACGGCGCTTGTGGTGGTTTTTCTGCCTGTGGCAGCTGCAAATCTTCAATGCCAATTGGGATGACCCGCACTTTATCTTGATGGCGCGCCAATGCCGGTGAATGCGCTGCGTAATGCGGACTTGCCGTGACAATCACCTCGGCTCGACGCAATAATGCTTGCTCAAACGGCCGATATAAGTAATAGGCCAATTTCAACGCCAACGATGCTTGTTGATCAATCACGTCAGACTGCCAATGCACGATCCAAGGTAACTTGCGTGCGCGGCGGGAAAACAAGCACCAAAATGCCGAGGGATTGGGCATTTGCATGTGAATTACTGAGGGTTCTGTTTGCAAAGCTCGCTGCAGCTCAAGCGCAAACGTAGGCGCTAACGGCGTAAACAGCAAACGGCCGAAAATTCGCGCCCGAATCACCCGCACCCCATTCATTTGCTCATCGCTGCGCGGCCCGTGTTCATGCTGATGCACCAACACCGTCGCTCGACCGCCGTCGGCGACCAAGCCTTCAGCAAGATCGCGCGTAACCGACTCAATGCCACCGTGGAACGGCGCGTAGTATTTGCCAATGTGTAGGACGTGAGGTGATTTCAATTAATTTTTACCGCCGATTAACTGCAATAGTGCATTGGTTTTCGCCTGCATCAAACTTGGGTTTGCGCGACTTTCTACATTCAAGCGAATCACCGGCTCGGTGTTCGAGCTGCGTAAATTGAAGCGCCAGTTAGCAAATTCCATACTCAAACCGTCGGTGCGATCGACCACCAAGGCATCCGCCTGATAGTGATCGAATACCCGAGCCAACACTGCCGCCGCATCATCCACCCGACGATTGATTTCGCCAGAGGAAGGAAACGCCTGCATCCGTTCAATCACCAAACTCTGCAACGTACACTGCCGCCGCGATAGCAAACCGAGCACTAACAGCCACGGAATCATGCCACTGTCACAATAGGCAAAGTCACGAAAATAATGGTGCGCACTCATCTCGCCGCCATAGACAGCGTCTTCTTTACGCATTCGCTCTTTAATAAACGCGTGACCGGTTTTCGACTGCACCGCGGTGCCGCCACTCGCCTTGACGATATCAATCGTGTTCCAAGTTAAACGTGGATCGTGAATCACTTTAGCGCCTTTATGCTGTAATAAGAAGGCTTCAGCGAGCAAACCGACAATGTAGTAGCCTTCAATAAAAGTACCTTCATGGTCAAAAAAGAAACAGCGATCGAAGTCGCCGTCAAAGGCTATACCAAAGTCTGCGTTGTGCTTAATCACCGCATCAATCGTGTCTTGACGGCTGTCTGGTAAGAGCGGATTCGGGATGCCGTGGGGAAAGTTACCGTCCGGTTCATGGTGCACTTTAATTAGCTCAACCGGCACCTGCAGTTCGGTAAACCGAATTTCTAAAGCGTCAATCACATGACCGGCTGCGCCATTACCACTATTCACGACAATCCGTGCCGGCTGTAGTTGTTTGACGTCCACATAGCTGAGTAAATGGTCAACATAGTCCGCCAGTATATCCACGGTTTGATAAATGCCTTGACGCTCAGGCTCAACAAAGTCACCCGCTTCGGCCAAACGCTGAATATCGCGCAAGCCCGTGTCGCCGCTTATCGGTTGTGCTCCAGCGCGAACTAACTTCATGCCGTTATAATCCATCGGGTTATGGCTGGCGGTTACTTCGATGCCGCCATCCACACCCAAATGAAACGTCGCAAAATAAACTTCTTCAGTGCCGGCTAAGCCAATATCGACAACATCCGCACCAGCGTCATTGATACCGCGTACCAACGCTGCTTTCAAAGCCTCTGAAGACAACCGCACATCGGCGCCCACCACTAACGTCTTCGCCGCTAAAAACTGCGCCGTCGCCCGGCCAATGTTGTAGGCAATCGTTTCGTTCAGCTCGTCACCGAGACGGCCGCGGATGTCGTAGGCTTTGAAACAACTTAATCGAGTTTGATTCAGCATATTAACTAAACTGCTCCTGCAGTTGGCGATACACCTGCGCCGTTTCCTGTGCGCAGCGGTGCCAAGAGAACTCCGCCGCCTGCTTTAAACCAGCCGCAGCCAGTTCAGCACAGAACGTGTCGTCTTCCGCTAAGCGCAGTATGCCGTCATAAATTGCCTGTTCGTCATGCGCGTCAACGAGCACCGCATGGTCGCCGACAATTTCTGCCATCGACGTTCCCCGACTTGTCAGTACCGGGACACCGCTTTGCAATGCTTCTAAAGCCGGCAAACCAAAGCCCTCATAAATCGACGGATACAGCACCGCGCGGGCAGCCGAATAAAGCTGATATAAGGTCGCTTGCGGCACATAACCTTGATAACAAACATGCCCTTGGCGGACCAATCGCTGAATCTGCTCGTGTTCTGCAGTAGAGTTCCAACCTTCACCACCGACAATTACAAACGGCAGCGGTCGCGCACTGTTCGCTAGATAGCGCTCATAAGCCGCGAGCAAACGAAGCAAATTCTTACGCGGTTCAATCGTCGAAACAAAAAGGAAAAATTGCCCATAGTTCACCGCAAACGATTCTAAGGCTGCATGGCATTCAGCCGCCGAACGACGGCGATACTCACGCGCTGCGCCCAAGAGAACGGTCGTGACTCGCTCCTCAGCAACACCGAACGTGTCAATTACTTCACGCTTAATCACGTCGCTGTCGGTTATAATATGCGCCCGACTGCGCACGGCAATTTCCAGCTGCTTATTGGCAAAATCGCGGCGCACTGACGGGTGAAATTCCGGGTACTTCAAGGTCGAGAGATCATGAAAGGTCGTAACAACCGGCCCTGAAAAATTCGGCACAAAAAAATTCGGTGAATGAAAGACAGACGAACGGTGCGCTTGCAAACGCAGGCGCTCCATCACCGGCATGAGCTTCTCGTAGACATGCACTACTGTGGCAGATTTGCTCAAGACCTGGCGCGCTCGTGCAAACCTCGTGGGTCGATACACAGCCGTCGCTGCGGTTGTCACCGGTGTAATCGGTTGCAACAGGCTTTGGGGAAAAAATTTGCCAAAGGCGAACAGTTTTAAATCCGCCACCAATGCTTGATCAAGCAGGGCATTCGCCAGCTCACGGGTGTAATGGCCAATGCCAGTCGGCTGCGACAACAAAGGGTCAGCGCCCATAATTACCGGCACAGGCTGCAATTTGAGTGTATTCATTCGCGCTCCTGGGTAGCGAGCATCCATGCCAACGTCTGTTGCAAGTCAGCGAACTGACGATAGTCACCAATCACGCAGCGCAATTTAGCGTCGCTCCCGTACAGCGTTTTAATCTCATTCGCGCGCACAAATGCAGGGTTCACTTGCACATCAATGCGATAGCCAGCCAAGGCATTCAAGTGCTCAACCACTTCAAGAAGTGGAACCGCCTTGCCCGAGCAAATGTTAAACAACTCGCCGACAGCATCGCTAGCGAGCAGTAACAAATACGCATGAACCAAATCGCGGACGTCGGTGAAATCGCGCGCCACATCAAGATTACCTAACTCAATTGTCGGTTGCCGCTGCGCAAAGGCGTGGACAATCTTCGGAATCAGAAAATGTTCCGCTTGGCCAACGCCGGTATAATTAAATGGGCGGGTGATAATCAGCGGCAGGTCTTTGCTACGCAAAGACAGCGCATACTCCATGGCGACTTTTGACACCGCATAGTCATTTACCGGTGCCAGCGAAGTCGTTTCGGTGATGGGTAACGCTTGGCTGTTACCATAGACATTGCCACTACTGGCAACCAAAACTTTTTTCAGTGTCGATGCATGCTGTTGCAATGCGTCCATGAGGTTAGCCGTGCCGACCACATTGGTAAGGTAAATATCCTGCAACACACCATGGGCAACAAAAGAAATCGCCGCGAGATGGACAACATAGTCGGGCTGCACCCGCTGCACCAATGCCATCACCACTTGTCGGTCGGTTAGGTCACAGACTTCAACAGCAATCGGCTGACCACCCACCACCAGCGGCTCCAGCAACGGCGACTGCACCACGGCAACGCAGCGATAACCCAGCTTAGTTGCTGCCGTCATTAAATAACGACCGGTAAAACCCGCCGCTCCAGTCACCAGTAACGTACCACGCATTAGCAGGAGAACCCGTTGTGATTGCGCCGCAAATCGGCCTCGACCATCATGCTACACAGTTCTTCCAGTGTCGTTCTAGGTTCCCAGCCGAGAAGCGCTTTGGCTTTCGCTGGATTACCAATCAACAAGTCCACTTCCGCAGGCCGATAAAACTTCGGGTTCACGCGAACAATCACCTTGCCGGTAGCAGTGTCGATGGCGTGTTCCTGTTCCCCTTCGCCCGCCCAAGCGAGATTAATCTCAGCCGCTTTACAGGCCAAACTAACGAAATCGCGCACGCTTTCGGTACGATGGGTCGCCAGTACAAAAGTGTCCGGTTCATCGACTTGCAACATGCGCCACATGCCGTCGACATAGTCTTTAGCAAATCCCCAGTCGCGCTTCGCCTGCAAATTCCCCAGCTCAAGTACATCGAGCTTGCCGAGTTTAATTTTGGCAATCGAGTCGGTGATTTTGCGGGTAACAAACTCTTGGCCACGCAATGGCGACTCATGATTGAACAAAATCCCACTCGCAGCAAAAATGTCATAGGACTCGCGGTAGTTAATCGCCATCCAATGTGCATAAAGTTTCGCTACGCCATAAGGACTGCGTGGATAAAACGGCGTGTCTTCCTGCTGTGGAATGGCTTGTACCTTACCAAACATTTCCGAAGTCGACGCTTGGTAAAACTTAATCTTCGGGTTCACCAAGCGAATCGCTTCGAGTAAATACACTGGCCCAATGCCAGTTGCTTCGGCAGTCGTGATCGGCTGATCAAACGACACACCCACAAAACTTTGCGCCGCAAGGTTATAGATCTCTGTCGCCTCAGTTTGCTGCAATAAACGGACGCTGGCGGAAAAGTCGGTCAGATCGTACTCACGCAAATGCAAGTTCGGATGCGAAGCAATGCCGAGCTCATCAATGCGCCAAAAATTCACCGAACTGGTGCGTCGGTATGTCCCATAGACGGTATACCCTTTTTCCAGCAACAGTTGCGCCAAATACGCACCGTCTTGTCCGGTTATACCTGTGATAATCGCTTTCATTCAATTAACCTTTCTCATCGGCGCTTACGCCTTGTTTGCTACTTATTTTAGCCATGACATCCTGAAGCACGTCATCGTCTTGGACATCGACCGGCTCGTCCACGAGCCAACCACCGCGTATATTCAAGAGTCCGAGGGTAAAATCCCGCGCATAGCGGTAAAACCCTTGCCCGTCTTCATAACACCAGCGCACCGGTTCAACGCGATAACCTGCTGGTGGCTTGGCGATCAGCGCCAAAATCTGTTGTACCGCCGCATTGCGCAGCTGGTCATGCTCCTCAGCAGCCATGACCGCCGTGACGTCCAGCAAGTAACGTTTAGCGGGTCGGCGACGCGGATATTGCTCAGCTAAAGCAACCGCTGCTTGTCGAATTTGGGCGTCCGTGGCTGCCGAGCCGAGCGCCGAAGCCTGCTGCACAATCGCCTGCAGTGCTGGGGTCTGATAATAACGCTCAATCACGTCATAGTATTGCTGCGCACAGTTCTCTGGTGCATGCTCAGAATGCAAATAAGCCTGACCGCGCTGCGCCATAGCCTTACTTTCCGCCGGGTTGGCATACAGGTGCTCCAATGCCGTTTGCAAATCGCCAGCGGCAAAATCATCGGCGAGTTTCACCACATAGTCATCCGCAAGTGCAGCTATTGCGTCATTGGCATTCACAATCGTGACGACACCATAGTTCAAACAGTCAAGCACTGCCGCTGACATTTCCCCACGCGAACTCGCGCGTAATTGCACGGCCACATCGGCAGCGGCTAAATACTGCCGGTACACCTCACTATCAATCCAGCCGGTGATGGTCACTTGATCGTCAAGGCGAAAACGCCGTAATTGTCTTTTCAGTTGACTCGCATAGTGCGCGTCTTGCTGCTCGCCGACAAAAATCAGCTGACAACGCTGATCGTGCTTCAAGACTTGCGAAGCGGCCCATGCTTCAAGAATGCGATGATTGAGCTTGGCTTCAGCAAGAAAACCAAAACTACAAACCAAGAAGTCCTCTGCGGCAAATCCAAGCTGAGCGCGAGCTTCTTCTCTACTCAGCGGTTTGGCCGCTTCACGGAGCAACGGAATCACTGAAAAGGATTCGCAACTACCGTACCACTGCAGCGCCAATTGCGCCGCATAATCAGAATGTACAATGAGCCCGAACGCATTGGCAATCACCGCAAAATTACATGGATAGCGCATTACTACAGGTTTATCGTGTTCAGCAACGCGTTCGCTTAGGGCGTGATAACCATGGCTGGTGTACAACGCGCGCCATAAAGCATTCGAGTGGAGAGAATCGACCTCGCGGTTCCATTCCAAGCCGCTCAAAAAAAAGTCGTGCAACACCACCACACCGGGGAAATCTTTGAGCAGATCTGGCATGTACCGATGAAGGTTATTGTTACCAAACTGATAAACAACGCGGTCATAGTCATGCGCCGTTGCGACGAAGGCGTCAGTGCTGAGCACCTGACAATGGGCACGCACCCAGTCGTCATCAATCTGCTGCTGGTCGGTAACTACATCGATATCGTAATGTTTTGCAAGCACAGGCAACAGCTCTGCAGTGTAATCCGCAATCCCCGAGCGCTCTGGTGGCAACGGCGCCACTATGGCTAGGCGTAGACGCGGTGTAGGCTCTGACTGCGGATCGGCTTGTCGCGCGATCTCAGCGTTCAATTGGCGATAAAAACAGCGCGCCTGAGGCGTCATTGACAAGACTTCCGGCGCCAACTGCTGCAGCTGATATCCATTGTCGTCGAGTCGATTCAAGTAACTCTCCGCCGGCTGCGGCTGGTAAATCGGCTCGGGCGGCAAAACACCCAGCCGCAGCGCGATTGTGCGCAGCAAGCAATGCAACCACGGCAGTGTTTGCCGTAACCAAGCATTCCATTCTGCCGCTCGTTCCGGGTTACCAAAAACGCGAGCAGCAAGCCACTGGAGCGGCTTGTTTATTACTGCACGGAGCCGCGATGGCTGACGCGCTTCGAATGCAGTCACGTCACTGGCGCCCGTAAACATCATCAAAGCGGACAATATCGTCTTCGCCCAAATAGCTGCCGCTTTGCACTTCAATTAACTCGAGGCTTATCTTGCCGGGGTTCATCAGCCGGTGGGTCGCGCCGACTGGAATATAAATCGACTCATTTTCACTCAACAGCTGTTCTTTGCCGTTCACTTCCACCAACGCACTGCCAGACACGACGACCCAATGCTCCGCACGATGATGATGCATCTGTTTTGACAACTGCTGGCCGGGTTTGACTTCAATGCGCTTGACTTGGAAGCGGTCACCGTGGTCAATCGAGTCATAGGAGCCCCATGGCCGATACACTTGGCGGTGAAACACATATTCACTGCGGTTTTCGTCTTTCAGTTCATTCACCAGCGCTTTGACGTCTTGCACCCGATCCCGCTGGGAAACCATGACGGCGTCTTTGGTTGCGACGATCACTAAATCATGGACACCAACCGTGGTGACCAGCTGGTTTTCCGAATGAATGTAGTTATTCTTGCTATCGACAATGCGCGTATCACCATTCAGCGCATTACCATTGGCGTCCTTCTCGGCAATTTCCCACAAACTAGCGAAGCTACCGACATCGTTCCAGGGTGCATGCAATGGCACCACCATCGCCTGCTGGGTTTTTTCCATCACCGCGTAATCAATTGAGTCATCCGGCGACTGAGCGAACTGCTCTGCGGGCACGCGGATAAAGTCAAGGTCAAACGTGCGTTGCTGCCATGCCGCCTGCACTGCATCATACATGGCTGAATTAAACTGGCCGAGCTCACTCATGTAGCGCTGCGCGGCAAAAACAAACATACCGCTGTTCCACAAATATTCACCCGAAGCGACATACTGCTCAGCTCTGGCGCGGTCGGGTTTTTCGACAAACTCTAATACTTTGCCGGCAGCGCGATTCCCCTGCTCCGCTTTGATATAACCGTATCCAGTCTCCGCAGCTGTCGGCACCACGCCAAAAGTGACCAAATGCCCATTCATTGCGAGTTGAACGGCATCATCAATGGCCTGACGGAACACCGCGAGGTCGGAAATCACATGATCCGCAGCCAGCACAACAATAATCGCATTATCGTCAATTTCTTGCGCTTTGAGCGCGGCTAACAGCACTGCAGGGGCGGTATTGCGGCCAACGGGTTCAAGAATAATGGCTGCCGGTTCCACGTCGATTTGGCGCAATTGCTCGGCGACAATAAAGCGGTGCTCGTTGTTACACACGACAATCGGCGCATGCAAATGTCCCACGCGCCCCACCGTTTCTTGCAACATCGTGTTCTCACCACACAAGCGCAGAAACTGCTTCGGATAGGCTTTGCGCGATAGCGGCCACAACCGGGTACCAGAACCACCGGAGAGAATAACGGGAACAATTGTTGGCAACATAACATCATCCGTAATCGCAAAAGAGACTAGAGGTCGATAGTATCAGGTCAGCAACCTATAGCAACCGGCGTTCGCAAGCCCTAGCGCTTAACCTCATAGCGTTTGAATTTAACTTAAAATTGCTGAATACTGTACACAATTTTTTAACAACGAAGTACCCGTTGCAATGTCCAAGATTCCCAATTATTTCCATTTTGTCTTCGGACTGCGCCAGCAAAACGAGCGTTTCCATCTCGTTTATTACCTCTGTTTAAAGTCTTGCCTTGAGATTAACCAGCCCGAGAAGATCTTCTTTTATTATCATTACGAGCCGTATGGGCCGCTGTGGGATCTAATTAAACCGCAGTTAACCTTGATCAAAATCGACTTACGTCCCGCACAATTCACCACGGAAGTGGAGGAAAAAGCCAGTGACCAATATCGCTATGCCCATGCCGCTGACTTCGTGCGCTTAGAACAGGTTATTGCTCGTGGCGGCGTTTATGCCGACATCGACACTATTTTTATCCGTAAGCTGCCGCCAGCGCTGTTTAATCATGACGCCGTGGTCGGCCTCGAAGCTGACGTACTGAATTGCGTCACTGGTGAAGTAAAAAAATCCGTCTGCAACGCCTTTTTCCTCGGCGCAGCGAATTCGACCTTTTTGCAAACCTGGCTCACGCGCATGCCTCACGCTTTCGATGGCTCGTGGAGCAATCACGCTTGTCAGTTGCCGTATCAAATCGCCCAGGAACAACCCGACACCGTCACCGTGCTTCCCGACACTGCGTTTTTTGCCCTGTCACCGCATCCGAACGACCTTAAACGCCTCTATCAGGAATATGTTGAGTTGCCGCAAGACGCCTACAACTTGCACCTTTGGAACCACTTGTGGTGGAGTCCGTGGCGGAAAGATTTTTCGACCGTGAGTCATCGTGACTTTACCGTCGCTAAGCTCCAGCGTCAGCGCACGACATACAGCGAACTGGCTAAACCCTATTTGCCCGAAGTGTCGGTGTTAAGCCAGCTCAAACCCGCTTATCTGTGGCGCGATCTGATCGGCCTCATCAAAAATGTCAGCAATGCCGTCCGTTCGTTTTGGCAAAAAGTTCTCGGTTGGTTGCATCGCCAACTGCGATCAGGAACGACTTATGGCAGTTGAAATCAAGTTCCGCCAATCGCTGCGCGACACACTGACTTTGTTCTATTTTGGGAACGCACATGACCGGCATTAAGTATATTTCTTGGGCAGACACCACAGGTTACGCGTCAACCGCGAAAGCCTATATTCGCGCATTGGTCGATGCCGGCGAACAGGTCACTTGGACGCCCATGATGTATGGCCGTAAAGGTTATCAAGTTGCTCGCCGTTATCGCAGTGACTGCCCGCAACTCGCGCCTTTAGTGCATCGCGACTGCGACTACGATAGCGTGCTGATTCAGTGTGTACCTGAACTTTTCCCGCCGTTTATCGAGCAAGAACGCGCGCACGGCAAACGCATTTTAGGCGTGACCGTGTGGGAACACGACGACCTGCCGATGCATTGGCCCCCGATTTTGAATCAACTCGACGGCGTCATTGTGCCCTGCGAATGGAACCGCCAGTCGTTTCAGCGCTCCGGCGTCACTGTGCCGATCTATGTCGTGCCCTATTTGCCCCATGCCGCGGACATCGAGCCGGACGCGAATGATTTGCTCTGGTGGCAACGCAAATTAGCCAAGCGAAGCCAACGCCAACCGAGCACGATTTTTTATAACATTGCTTTTTGGAATCAGCGCAAAGCGCCAAGCTTAGCCCTCGAAGCATTCCTCTCAGCGTTCAGCGCTGAGGACGACGTCGCCTTGGTGCTGAAAACCACGCGAATTAACGTGACCCAGCCGATTTACCCATGGTGGGCATTGTTTCGGATGCGCTTCGAAAACCCAGAAACCACGGTTGCAAAACGTTTAGCGCGCTATCGCCAAGAAACGGGGCGAGAGCCGCCGACGGTGCTGACGGTCGCCGATGAACGTTTAGACGACGGTAAAATTGCTGCCCTGCATCAATTCGGCAACATCTTCTTTTCCACCACCCACTCAGAAGGATGGGGCATGGGTGCTTATGACGCCGCCTTGCTCGGCAAGCCGGTCTCCATGCCAAATTATGGTGGGCAAATGGACTTTTTAACCGCGCAGCACCCCTTGTGGCTGCCGGCCACGATGGTTGAAGTACCGAACGAAGCTTGGCCGCATCCGGACAAGCCCAAAGATCGCTGGGCAGAAGTCGACCTTGACGCTGCTTCCCAATTGCTGCGGAAGTTGCACACCGACATGGCGTTTCGCCAAGAGCAGCTTGCCTACGCGAAAACCCATGCGACTTGGATTACTACGCAGTTTTCGACCGCGAAAGTGGTCGAAGCGATGCGCAACGCGATTGAGGGTACCCATGCAAACTAATTACTTGCAAGGTCGATTAGCCGTGCTTGTCTACCGTGTGACACAAAAACTACCGTGGTTACAACAGCAACTGCGTGTGCTAGCCGCCCGTTTGCGTCGGCGTCAGCAGTCGCAACTCAGCGACACGCAACTAAGCATTCAAGAGCAGCGCATTTTGCAGCAATTACGCGCCAACAAAACCAAGAGGCGCAAATAATGAAACTAATGTTCGACTGCCAAGCGATTCAAGGTTTTCTGCGCCTGTACGGTATTGGCCGCTACTCGCGTGACCTCTTAGACACCCTGCTAACTCGTTCGGAGATTGAATTGAGTCTGCTGATTTCGACTGCTTTGCCGGAGCCTGACCGACTTGATGAACTGGCCGCCAACGCCAACATAGTTTACTGGACACCGATCACACCTAGCCCCTTTTCGCAACTCGAATGCCAGTGGCGTTATCGGGTCAATGAACGCCTACGCGACGCGGTCATTCGTAAGCATCAACCTGATGTCGTGCTGGTTTGTAGTCACTTTGACGGCTTTGGTGAAGACACGGTGACGCCGACGTTTATCACCCCGAGCACACCGCACATCACCATCATCCATGATCTTATTCACCTGATTTATCCTGAGGTGTATTTAATTACGCAGCCGCTGAAGGCGTTTTATCTCCAGAAAGTTGCGCATCTAGCGGACACACACATGGTTGCGACAATATCTGACGCAACACGCCAAGACGTCTTGAAATTGACCGATGCTCGCGCCGAAAAGGTCGTCAACATCGGTTGCGGCGTCCCGCGCTTTTTACTCGGCCAACAAAGTGAGCGCAATGTCGCACCATATTTGTTGTTTGTTGGTGATGGCAACCCGCGAAAAAACCATGACTATTTGGTGCGCAGTGCCGCCCTCATGCGCGAATTCAACATCAACGTGCCAATAGTCTGTGTTGGCAAGTTGAGCGATTCCAAGTTGGCGCAATTACAGGCACTGCGTGACCAGTTACAGCTCAGCGCAAAGCATATCGACTTTGTCGGTTTTGTCGACGACGCGCGTTTGATCGAACTGTATGCCGGCGCCGCGGCATTGGTCTTTCCTTCGAAATACGAAGGATTTGGCTTGCCACTGGCAGAAGCCATGCACTTTGGTTTGCCGATTTTAGCTGCCGACACGCTGCTTAATCGAGAAATCCTTGGCGACGACGCCGGACTGTTTGACCTCACTGACGAACGAACCCTTGTCGACAAAGTCGATAAACTACACACGGATAAGGTCTTCAAAACGCACCTCGAGCAGGTATCTAAACACGCGCTAACCAAACTGAATTGGGATAACGTAGTAGACCGTCTGATTGCCTGCGCAGAGCAGCTCAGCGCGGCGCCGAAGCCAGATCCTGCCAGCGACAATGACATCGGTGCCACACTAGTGAATGACATTCAAGCAGCCGAGTTCGACTTCGACGTACCACCAAACGATAACGATTATCGCCACGCGGCACGCGCCATTGCCATCAATTTGCCGGGGTATCTAGCCGAATGAGCACACCGACTTTGTCCCTGATCATCGCCACCTACAACGACAACGGTTCGTTGACTGAGCTTTATCAGCGATTAAATGGGCAGCCCGCCGACTTTGAAGTGATCATTGTCGACCAGAACGATGACAACCGCGTCGCCGAGATGATCGCGCAGCAGGGTGATGCCTCATTTGCATGCACTCATTTGAGTGCATCATTTAAAAATGCCTCGCGAGCGCGTAACTTAGGCGCCGAACATGCCCGCGGCGAATGGTTAATGTTTCCCGACGACGACTGTGTCATTCCCGCTGAAACGCTTTTGCATTTGCAGGCACTCGTCAGCGAACAGCCAAACCTAGAGCTCATCAGCGGGCGGACGTTAAGTCATGATGGCAACCGCAGTACTTTGCTTTGGTCCAGCGAAGCAAAAGACATCGACCGTTGGAATATGTTTTTTTGTATCAGCGAATGTACGCTCATCGTGCGCGCCGACGTCTTTGCCGCCGTCGGCGGCTTCGATCCCGCATTCGGGCCCGGAGCCGAATACCCTGTCGCTGAGGGACTTGAGCTAATGACGCGACTATTCGAACAGCGGCCATTACAAGCCCGCTATGAACCCGATTTAATTTTTTACCATGACGACAAGTTCCCACCGTGGACACCGGAAGCCGTCGCGGCCATGCGCCAATACGGCTTCGGCGAAGCGGCATTACTTGCCAAACATCGGCGGCTGAATTTATGGTATTGGTTTAGCATCACTATGCTCGCCAACGTGAAAAATATTCTCAGCCGCGACCCCCACAAGCGCAAGGCCTATTGGCAGCGAGTGATCTACTCAGGCAAAGGTTTTCTGCATTTTCTCAGCAAGGACATCAAGTAATATGGCGAAAATTCCTTATATTTTTCATTTTGTTTTTGGTCTCAAAGAACAAACTGAGCCATTTCACCTCATGTATTACCTGTGTCTGCGCTCGTGCATCAACGTCAATCAGCCTGATCAGGTCTATTTTCATTACTATCACGAACCCTACGGCGAATGGTGGGACCGAATTAAAGACGAGTTGGTGCATCGACGCATCGAGCCCGACCAAGTCATTGCGCGTTACAACTATGAAAATAAAGGCATTGAGCCGTTTCGCTACGCCCATCTGTCGGACATTACCCGATTAGAGATTCTCAACGAGTTTGGCGGCATCTACGCCGACATCGACACTTTATTTGTTAATCCTTTACCGCGCGACTTACTCGAGCATCCTTGTGTGATGGGCTATGAGTTGTCACCGTCAAAAACACAAGCGTCATTATGTAACGCATGGATAGCCGCCGAGCCAAATAGCGTGTTTTGCCAAGAATGGTTAGCGCGCATGATCCCCGAATTTGATGGCAGTTGGAGCAATCACTCGACGTTGCTGCCGTATCGTTTAAGTCAAGTATTAGCCGAGCATATTCACGTTGAACCCATGTCGAGCTTTTTCCAGCTGAGCTGGAAACCGAAGCACGTGAACGACCTGTTTTTGCGCGATGTCGAGCTTAAAAGCAATGTTTACAGTCTGCACCTGTGGAATCACTTGTGGTTTTCGCCCAAGCGAACTGACTTTAGTTATTTCAATGAAGACCTTTTCACTCTAGACTATGTCGCATATGCACAGACCACCTATGCGAAAGAAGCGCGCAAGCACCTACCCAAAGACGCGCTACCGGAAAGTCCGGAGCGCTTTCAGCACATGTGGGCTCGTGCAAAACGCGACTATCCGATTAGCTATTTGAAAACCAAGCTTGGCTTAATCTAATGACCTTGAATTTAAGAAAGCTGCAGCAAAATACCAACGAGCTGAAAACAATCATTCAGCTCTCCAAGCGTTTTTTGTCGCCGGCGCACAAGCGCAGCTTACTCGTGGTCTCGATTTGGGCGGTGGTGTTGGCAATTGGCGAAATGGCCATTGCCGCTGCCGTGATTCCCTATGTTGAATGCCTCAGCGGCAACTGTCATGAGCCAATGCCAAGCATTGCCGAAACCCTCAATCTGCCGGTCTTGGCGCTATTTAGCCTCATCATGTTTTTGCTCATCAGCGTAAAGCTAGCAATTCATGCCAAGTTCTCTTGGAATAGCGCTCAACTGCACCAAAAAGTCGAACGTGACTCGATTACGGCCATGTTCAAAGCATTTATGCACATGGACTGGCTCGAATTTAGCAAGCATCATCAAACCCACTACTTGCGCCGCTGTATTACCACTGCGGTTGACGCCTCGTCACTGGTGTTTCATTTGATGAAGTTAATCTCATCGCTGCTCCTGTTAATCATTTTGACCGGCCTAATGATTTGGTACCAGCCGCTCATTTCACTGGCACTGCTCGGTGGCTTTTCGCTCTTTAGTATCGTCATGCAGCGCTTTATTTCCCGCTGGCAAAGTGCTGCTGCTGAACGCCGTGAAGAAGCCTTGCGCTCATACTCCTTGGGCTTGTCGGAAGGCTTCGCTTCGTTTCGCGAAGTGCGGGTCTATCACCTCGAGAACTTTTTCAGTGACCACTTAAGCCAATACACAAAGAGAATCGCGCGCAACAATACCATTTTGCAGTTTATCCCCATTGTACCGCGTGTCCTTTTCGACTTTTCCGTGGTCGCCGTCTTATTGATCGTCGTGACCATTTGGCAGCTCCAGCAGTCCTCATTAGAACATCTAGTGCCGGCACTCATTTTCTACGCGATTATCGCCCGGGTGATGCTACCGGCCATGATCGAAATGATGGGGGCTCGTGCCGGTCTGTCCGCGGTGATGATTAATGTGCGCCTGATTCTCAGTGAGCTGGAACGTGCCCGTCAGCATCAAATCGAGGCCATTGACGTCGACACCGTCGCGACCGAGACCCGCAGCATCTTCAAGCTAGAGAATGTGAGCTTCCGCTACCACGACCATGGTCCGTGGATCCTGAACGACATTTCAGTCACCATTGAACATCCACAATGGGTGGCGATCACCGGGCCGTCCGGTGTTGGTAAAAGCACGCTGTTAGAGCTATTAAGCGGGATTTTGCGCCCGACGTCCGGCACAGTACAACATCAATGGGCCCGTACAGAAACCCATGCACGGCCGCGCATGGCTTACTTGCCCCAGCACGTTGCGCTGTTAGACGGCTCAATTGAAGACAACATTCGCTTTGAAAGTCCCGAAGGCGACGAGCAGCGCCTTCTCCAGGTGTTAGAAACGGTGCAGTTGCGCGACTTTGTCGAAGGACTTGAGCACGGCTTAGCGAACCCAGTGGGCGCTGACGGCAATCGACTGTCGGGTGGCCAACGCCAACGCCTTGCCCTTGCTCGCGCGCTCTTCCGAGAACCGGACTTATTGCTGCTCGACGAAGCCACTTCTGGGCTCGATCGCGTCACCGAAGCGGCGATTCTGGCCAATATCAAACAGCAGTACCCAAATATGACCGTGGTGTTCATTACGCACCGCGAAGAAAACCTCGACTACGCCAATCGAGTCCTCAACCTTGCAGACGGCAAACTGCAGCATGTCCGCGGCTAAGCCAACCACCGTTTTTATTTCGGCCTTACTGCCGAAACGCAACGGCAGCGGCAGTGAAATCCGCGCGTGGAATTGGCTGCAAGAATTGCGCGAGCAACAACAGGTTCTGCTCATTACGCCGAGTGCGCATGGGCCGTTAGCACCCATGCCTGGCGTTGCGCATATTCAGTTGGAAACGACGCATGCCGCGCGTTGGCAACGCGGGCTTTATTTATTGTTGCCGGTTTTGAGCCGGTGGCAGCCACATTGGCAATTTGAAGCACTGCAAGTGTCGCCCAATGCATTTGCCGATGCTTTGCGACAAATTATGTCGCAAGTTGAGGGTGAAAGCATCAATCGCGTCGTCATCATGAAAAGCGCCATGCACGGATTTGCGCAGGCACTGCTCGGCCACTTGCCCCCGTCAGTCCGTGCTGAACTTGATCTCGACGACGACGAAACCCTGACCCGTTTCAGCTTATTTCGCTGTGCCTTAACGCTGCGCATGCCGGTCTCCGCCGGCTACTACCTCAGCACCGCGCTAAGCAGTTGGTGGAGTGAACGTCATTATCGGCGTTACCAAAAAGTCTGGGGCGCCGCTGCCGAAGATATCCCTCGACTGCAACAGCGGCTCGGTCCGCGCGAACAAACGCTCGTTGACCTGAAGGCGAATACCTTTGCACCCGTGGCCAGTGCGCCAATGGAGCCCGATGCGAGGAAAAGCTGCGACAAAATATGTCGCACCCTCTTTGTCGGCACATTGAACTACTTACCCAATATGGAAGCGATTGAGCGGATTATTCTGCCACTTGCGCGGCATTTTCAGGCGCGCACTGACCTGAAGTTTGTCGTCGCCGGTCGCGACCCTAGCGCGCGTTTAATGACGAAGTTGCAGCGTCAAAAGAATATCGAATTGCACATTAACGCCCCCGACCTGAGTGGCATTTATCAGCAAGCGCAGGTGGTACTTGTACCCATATTTTCGGGTGGCGGCAGTAAAGTGAAAACCTTCGAAGCACTCGCCTATGGCAAAACCATCATCGCCAGCGCACATGGGCTACGGGGATTACCCGAGTCAGCGCAAAAAAAATGCCAGCGCGCCGAGTCGCTGGCAGAATTCATTGCTGCGGTGAACCGACTTACGTCTTAATCAAGCTCTTCGAGTGCGTCCAACGCACTGCAATACTCATAATTATTGGTGACTTCATCAAGGCTGAGCAGCACATTGCGCGATTAACTGATGTGCTTGGGAATTTTCCGGATCAATCTCCAGCGCGGCTGCTAAATAATCCGCAGCAATGTCGCAATGCCCAGCATTGATATAGAGCATCGACAAAATCGAATAGAGCCGGCTGCGCCAAGGGGCATTGTCCATAAATGACTGCTCGAGCTCCATGATTAAGCGCTGTAAGGAGTCAAAATCGTTACGTAGGAAGAAAATCTCCATAATGCCGGAGATGACCTGTAGGGTGACTCGATCTTGCTGCCAAGCAATGAAAAAGGCTTGGCGAAAATAGGCTTCGGCCGATTGCAACTGGCCACGATTGACGTAAATGTAGCCGACATTATAGTGGAGCCTCGGGATTTCTGGATGATGCTGAATTTCACGCTGATAAAATGCCAGCTGATTTTGCCATTGCAGCGCGCGGAACGTGGTTAACGTGGAAAAACCAACAACGACAATAACAGCGAGCGCGATGACGCCTTGCCGATCGACCGGGCGCAGTGCTGCACTGAGCAGCCACCCGATGGCTAGAGTGAAGCCGACGTTTGGTAAGTAATTACGATGTTCGAATGCGAGGTCGGTAATCGGAATGAAGCTCGATTCAACAAGATGGCAAATATAGTAAAAGAGGACGCCGAACGTCACCAGCGGGGCATGACGAACCAGCGCAACGGCGGTGCCGACGATAGCCACATGCAAAAGGAACCAGAGCCAAGCACTTGCGAAACTGGCTTCCTGATAAAATGGATATTCTAAAAACAGCGGCCACGGCACGAAAAATTTATACAAATAAAGCGCGACGATTTCTTGCTGCGCCCAGAAATAGCCCCAACGCGTCATTTCCGGATGCTCGCGGGTCATGGCGTCGAGGCTGGCAAAGCTAATTTTACCGACAGCAAAGAGTACCACCGCGATTGCAAGCCCAATGGCGGCGACAATCGCATATTCCTTGAGTAATTGCTTGCGCGGCACTTTAACAATGACCAAGTCAGCGAGAACAAACAATAACGGCAGCGTCACCGCAGTTTCTTTCGAGAACAAGGCGCCGAATGTGAAGACCCCAGCGGCGATGAAATACAGCGGCTTTTTACTGCTGGTGGTGCGGAACTTTAACCAGGAAATCAGCGCGAGCAACGAGAAGAACGCCACCCACAAGGTCATACGCTGAACAATGTAAATCACTGGCTGGCTATTCAGCGGATGCACCAACCAAACCAGCGCCACAAACACGGCAAGCCACAGCTGCTGCTTGCCGGTGGCCAGCTGCACCAGCTGATTGACCAAGACAAACACCAACAGCGCATTGAGAATATGCAACATGATGTTTTGCACATGGAAGAAGGTCGGCTCGTTGCCCCAAAGCTGATAATCAATCCAGATACTCAAGTGAGGAATCGCCCGGCGATTGACGACATACTGATAAAAATCACCGTTCATCAACGCCTGATTTTCGACGATGGAACGGTAATCGTCCAAATAGAAAGGAACTGCAAACGAGGGATAGTAAATAACACCGGTAATCAGCAAACAACTGAGGAAAAACAGGCCAAGGTGGCGAAAAGAGATTGGAGAATTGATTGTCATGCGTTTTTCCTAAGTTCAGTCAGCTGAGTTATTTTATCAATATCGCCCTACTCGCTAACGCTTGCTGGATAAATAGCTTTTGTTCTTTTGCTGTCGGCCAATTGGTGTTCGCAGACTTATTGGAAGGAGCAAACGCACTTGGTTTCACGATTAATGTATTGCAGTCTCCACTATTAAACAGAAACCGACGACACTCTTCTGTCGGTAATATCGACTGTTTATGCAGTAACTTCTTGAATAAATTTCTGAAAAATCGAGAGATCATCCGTCAGTTTCCCTGTGCCGCAAAGCTTCATGCCATTGGGTGTATACAAAGCATAGGCGATGCGTTCATCACTATTTAGACTAAAAGTAAATGACTCACCTGAACGTCCGTACCAACCAATATTTATCTCACCATCATTCTCTGCTTGTAGCTCTGGGGATGGTAAACGTGAAAAAGGCTCTTTCTTTAAGACCTCGTAAAGTTTCGGTATAAGTTTGATATCAATTGCTTTGGCACCATCACCGTCCCAGTCATCAACAGCACAATCCATAGCTAGAGCTTTTAATTGCGCAAGTACGGGATCACTATTGCCCTCAAAAAATGTTTCGGAACTATCTAGTGAATTCGGCTCTATAAAACAATTAAAAAATTCTGAACGAGCACTCGTTTCTGTGGCAGCTACGTCCGAGGTAATACCAATAGATGCGAACGGCAAATACAGCTCGCTTGGGGCACTTACCCCATTGCATAAAACAAAGTTGGTCATTGAAAAAGCTCCCTTGCTTTATCCGTTATACAGCTTTCAAATAATCGATTTTTTACTTCTCTAAGAGTATCTAAAATACCATTTAGTTCGACGAAAGTGCCTGTATAACCCTCAAGATACTGTCGATATACATCAATATCAAGAATCACACTCGCCCCAGCGTTAACCTTAGCGCCTGAATTAACTGTTAGTAACGATGATACATTATCTTCCTGATGCTCAAATGCTAGCCGAGTTAAGAAAGCTGTTGTTTTAACACCAAGGCTACTCGGCGCTCGAGGCAAAACAGTAAGGTATTCGAATAAATTGATTACCCTTTGGTCATCCGAAGGGATCACGATTTCATTTATGAACCGAACGCCGAGCCTACTCATGTTTTTGAGAGAAAAGTCATTCTTTATTAAAGTCCAAACTGCGACCATACATTCATCAAAATCCTCCCAACAACGATATGGTGCCAGCTGGCTCCAGACAATTCGGTCGCTCAACACTTTGACTTTAAATCCTGACGAATAAGAAAACTTAGTGCCTTTCAAGGTTTGTCGTCGCGTAGACGATAAACCGCTGCGTCCGACGCTTAAATCTGTCGATTCACCATAAATCATTTCAACCTCATCAAACGTGTCTCGTACAAGCTTTCCAATTAATTCGAGACGCGTTTCATCAAGTTTTGATGAAAAACGAAGCTCTATAACGGCTTCCTTTACCGGAGAGTTCGGGTAATTCACCATATTTTCAGTCCTAATTACATAGCACATGTATACGAAGTATGCGCTGAGAGTGGTCAGAAAGAAAGGTCATATTCGAAAACAGGCGATCTCGTACGATAATAATGCGATAGCCTTTCAACTCCGACCCTTTCGGCTCGGAGCCCGAATGCGCATTCGGGCTCCGAGCCGGAACGCTAACCTGCTGATTCTGCTCGCAATAAAAAACCCGCCAGCGGCGGGTTTTTGCGGAGTCTATGCGGTTTGTTAAGGTTTGGCACCGCTGCCTTGTTGTGGGTCAGCCCCCAACAGCAGGTGCAATATAGAGGTCGGGCGGCGCTCGTACTCGAACTCCACTTTGCAACTCTCGGTGATGCCACTCAGGCTGTAAATCACTCGCTCAACGTCTATATCGACACCGCAATCGGTGCTCACTGACTTCACGCGGTAGCGAGCGCCAACATGCGCATGAAATTCGACATCACCATTGTATTCAACCTGCTGGCTCGCTGGAGTTATTAGATCTACACCAAAGGCGTCCAGAACCTCAGCCTTAACCGTCAGCATAATCCGCTCATACTCCGCGTAAATAATTATATCCTCGGTTATCGAGTCATACGGCTTATCCCAGCCCACGAAGTGATACCCTTCTTTCGACGGACTAATAGGCGGCACCGCAGCTTGACGCCAGATCACGTTCTGAATCGACAAAATACCAGCATCGTCGTTCAAAAACTCCACACGGAAGACCTTAATCGTAAACGTCGCTGTCGCGTCGATATCGGCCGTCACCGTATCAATCGCCACGTCCCAACCGGCAAAGTCATAGCCTTCCCGCTCCGGCGTGACCGGTTCCACAGCCGCACTATTCCAATCCACCGTCTGCGTATCGAGCAAACGACCATCCCAATTGAAGAACCGCACCGTGAAGGTGTTAATTTCATACACCGCGGTCACATCCAGATCCTCAGTCACCGCTGAGAAATCAGTATCCCACCCCGTAAAGCTATACCCATCGCGCCCCGGCACACTAGGTGCCACGGCAGCTGCGTCGCGCTCGACCGATTGCGACGACAACTCAGTCCCGTCCCAATCCAAGAATCGAACAGTGAAGGTGTTAATCGCATACACCGCCGTCACATCCAAATCCGCGGTCACTTCAGAAAAATCGGCATCCCAGCCCTCAAACGTATACCTTTCTCGCCGTGGCGCGGAAGGTGCCACAGCCGCCGAACCCCAGTCCACCGTTGAAGACGACAACACAGACCCATCCCAATCCAAAAAGCGGACGGTATACGACGGTACCGTTAAGTTGACCACCAAGTCGTTACTGCGCACGTCGCCAGCCGTGGCATAAATCGTCACTTCGCGAGTCGTATTTCCGCCGCTCGCAGCAGTAAACATCAGACTGCGCAGCACCGTTTCATACTCCGCCGCGCTGGCAACGCCACTTAAATCAAGCTCACCCGTTGACGCATCATACACACCAGAAATACCAGAAATACCAGAATTACTCGTAAAGCTCACCAGATCACCAACTTCAAAACCTGAGCTTATCTCCACTATCACTCTGTCAATCGTTTCAACCTGATTCAGAGCAATGGTCAAATCAGGCACAACAGACACCGCCTCACCTGGCACAAAGCGCAGTGCCGTCTCGCCAACGGTCAACGAAATCGAATTCAAACTAAAAGCGAAGAACTTAGATAGCACTGTGCCGCTACTCACACCGTTGCCTGATGTCGCATACCAATTCCGACCATCCGCCGACGCCAACAATGCCCAAATCGGCGCAAAACCTTCAATCTCATCGGTGTTATTGTTAATGTCTAACACAAACGTCAAATCACCGGTCGTCGTGTCCCGCGTAAACCACTTCACGCCCCCCTCTGCACTATTTATCGTGCTTCCCGCAAACACATTGCGACCATCAGGGCTTATCGCAAGGCTATTCAACGACTGCAAATTCACCCCAGGCGCTTCGACCGTGCGAAAATTACTCAGTGTGCCACTGGCCGTGTCCACATCGAAAACATGCAATGAACTGAACTCAACACCGAGATCCCCGCTACCGACATAAAGTTGGCGCTCGTCAGGGCTTAGTATGATGGTTAATGGATTGACTCCCGGTGTCTGGTAATCAACCCGCGTGGCTAAAACCTGAGTCGTTGAGTCAATTGCATACACGGCAATGCTTGAGGCGCTAGAGGCCGCCATATACAAATGCGAACCACTTTTTGAGACCTGGGTGAAATTTCGTGATGACGGCAGAAAACTTGCGGCGCCTATTGACGGCTTGGTGTGTGTCGAAAGCTGTTGTAAATCGAGCGTGTCCTCTGCGAAACTGAATACACGTATGACCTTATTCAAGTCTTCAATCACGTAGAGCACACGCTCATCTGGGCTTTTAGCCAGCCCCCATACTGAATAAGAGCTTCCAGTAACAACATCACGTTCGTACGTCAGTGCACCAGTTTCTGAATTTCGCGTAAAGAGATGAAGCCTACCACTGGTATAATTTGCAAAAACAACGACTCGTCCTTCAGCGAGAAACAGAAAGTCATTCACAGCACCTAAGGTCGGTATGACAGCTTGCTCACGAAAGAGCAATACGCCGCTGTCTGCATCACGCTCGAACACATCGATCGTTCTGGACGTTAAAGATGAAACATAAACAAATCGCCCATCTGGGCTTTCGCGCATAATCGCTGGCTCACGAGCGATGCTGCCCGAAGGCGCGCCAAGATCGACAACACTGCCCTGCTGAATCAACCCTGATTCAGGCGTTGAGGCGGCTGCCGCGGGAGAAAGTAGCGTTAAGGCAAGGAGGGTTACAACAGAATAGAAATAAAAACGAAGAAATGTCATCGGAGTGTCCCTTTCAAAGTAAATCCAGTTATTGAGCGTTCGAGGCCTAACCTAAAACGAGAGCAACGACTGAATGACACTCAGGACAGTATCCGAACTAGTTTGCATTCAACTTAAACTAAAGTTGAATTTGTAAGATATAGCTCAATTTTTTCGGAGTGTAAATAAAAAGTTCAACGAAAGGAAAGGGTTAGAGCGAGGGTGCGAAAACGCAAGCTAGACCAATCGGCCTAGCGCGCGTTCCAGACCAAATCGGAAATGCCGATATTCGGCATGTAATCAAGCGGGGCAACTTTCAATAATTGATGAATTTCATCAATGCGGAAGTCATGACAATGGCTATCTAGCTCAGTCAAAATACGCTGGATACCCGGCCACGGCATATCAATTTCCATGGCGGTCATAATGCGGGGATGCTCAGTTTTGCGCACGTCGCTGCCAATGAGCAACTCCTCATACAATTTTTCGCCGGGGCGCAAACCACTGTAGGAAATTTCGATATCCCCATGTGGATGTTCGGCGTCTTTCACCGACTTACCCATGAGACGGATCAACCGGCGGGCCAACTGTTCAATGCGCACGGACTCGCCCATGTCGAGCACAAACACATCACCACCCGTGCCACAGCCATTGCAGCTCATGGCGCCAGCTTGAATCACTAACTGCGCTGCCTCCGGAATGGTCATGAAATAACGCGTCATTTCCGGGTCGGTTACGGTCACCGGCCCACCCGCTTGAATCTGTTCACGGAATTTCGGCACCACCGAGCCGGACGAGCCGAGCACATTACCAAAACGCACCATACAAAAGCAGGTCCAGTCTTGGCGCTTAGACAGCGCTTGCAACACCAACTCAGCAAGGCGCTTGGTCGCGCCCATCACATTGGTCGGGCGCACCGCTTTGTCGGTCGACACTAAAACAAAGCTCTCCACCCCAGCGCTAATCGCCGCTTCGGCCGTATGCCAGGTGCCAAAAACATTATTACGCACCGCTTCGACCATATTAAATTCGACCATGGGCACATGCTTATAAGCTGCAGCATGGTAGACGGTTTGAACCTGAAACGCGCGCATCACGGCTTCAACACGGTTGCGGCGCTGAATCGTACCCATAATCGGCACAATCTTCACATCGGTAATGCCTTCGTCTACAACAATTTGCTGCAGCTCTTGCTCAATCGCGTACAGTGAGTACTCACTCAGCTCATACAACACCAATTTACGCGGCCCATACCGAATGATTTGGCGACACAGTTCCGAGCCAATCGAGCCGCCCGCACCGGTCACCAACACCACTTTGCCACGAATATTGCGATCCATCAGATGCACCTGCGGTGGCACTGGATCACGGCCGAGCAAGTCTTCAATACGCACGTCTTCTAACGTATCAATTTGGCGGCCAGAGACTAAATCGGCCATGCCCGGAATCGTCAGAACTTGAATGGCAAACGGCTCGAGGCGTTCAAGCACTTGCCGACGTTGATTGCGCGTCGCAGAGGGCATTGCGAGCAACACGCGATGGATGTTTTTCGACTCGAGCAACTCTCCAATCTGCTCCGGCGAGTACACGGTCAAACCGAGCATACTCGAGCGGTGCAAGGTGGCGTCGTCGTCAACAAAACACACCGGTTTCACCTCACCGGCATTCATCAGCGCTTGCGCAAGCTGGCGACCCGACGCACCAGCGCCGTAGATCATCACGGGTACTTGTTCACCACGCTTGCCACGTTGCACTGAGCTGCGCAGCAACAGCCGCGAGCCACCAACCAGTAATAAAGAAATGAGACCATAGTTAATGATGGCACTGACCGGAATCGCCGCGGAAAAAACTTCGCGCAAAGCGAGTAACGACACCGCCGACGCCGTCACACCCAGCCACACCGCAAACAACGCCCGATAACCAATATAGCGGACAATGGCGCGATACAAACCGAGCACACGAAACACCAACAAAGACAAGGCAATGGTGATGATGGCAACGAGCCATACATTACCATTTGGCGGAATATAGAAGGTTTCGAAGCGGGTACTGAGAGCAAACCAAAGCGCAAACAGCAAAAACAGCGCATCGGACGTGAGGGCAATGGCTGTTTTTGCTGCGCGCGGAAGCTTGAAAAGATGTTCCATCATGGGGCGAAGCGATTCCTGCGGTGAATATACGTAAAGCTTAGTCTGAAGTTATTTAGAGCGCCAAACAAAATATTAATCTAACCTTAGTAGCCCTTATGTTTCACTGTCTCAAACTTTCCTTGTGTATTACTTCAATTTTTTGCATATCGGTGTCGTTTGAGACTATTTCTAGGTCTTCACACACTGCGGTTGCAAAGTGCATGACGTCGAACTGTCGCTTATTTAGCACGGGCTGAATACTTTGCCGATCGCAGCGATCAAAATATTGCTGTCCAGTAAGTAACATGACATATAAATTCATCCTTGACTTGGCTTATTCCTCATCCAACAACTTCAAAAGTGCATTTTTCGCCTGTTGCTGACTTGCAGCCGACATTGACGCTTTCTTTATTGCATTCAGGTCAATCGCAAACGCTTGTTTAAGGATATCAATCAACGCGCTCTTGTTCGGTGACTGAATTGGAGCTGAACACATAACACCGAACTCATTTCGCTTCAGGCTGTATGCCTCTCCATCATGAAGTTGAGCAAGTACCAGCGGTGAATGAGTGGAAATGTAGAACTGCGTATTAGGGAACAATTCCTTGAGTAAAGGTATGATTCTTGCCTGCCAACTAACGTGTAAGTGGCTTTCAATCTCATCAAGGATCACAACACCAGGCACTTGCTCAAGTTTTGACTCGTTAGTTAACGCACCATAACCAGCGACAATACATTGAAATATCTTCAGAATTGAACTATAGCCTGAGCTCAAGTGATCGAGCTGAACCTGTTGATCATTAATTTTGATTAGAACACGGCCATTGCCGGTTACTTCCAAGAAGTCGGGATCAACCGAACCTGCTACTTTATGTAATAATTTCAGTACTGTATCAATTTCAATAGACCGTTCGTCGCGAGACTTCTGGTACCTGTTTGCTGATGCTGCTCGCTGTAAAAACCACTGCTCTAGCTCAGATTTCATGCCCAATGAATTAAATTGGCCGGCCATTGCAGCTAATACATCCTGCAAATACTTACGTCGCCGTTCTTCATGATTTCCCAATAACGGAATTGACGCAGACCGCTGCTTAGACTCAACATGACCGCGAAGTTGTGAGCCGATGAAAATCACTGGCTTGTCGTGCAATGACTGTTCGTCAGTAACTATTCTTTCAATCGCCTCGCCACCGTGCCTTTCAAGGCTAGTTTTCCGAAAATCAATCGCCAGATCGCCAACGCTTATAGCTAAGGCAACGACGGTGTTTCGGTTTACGATGGAGCCGCGAGCATGCTTCTGTGCGATTGAACTGTAAAAAAAGAGTAACTGAAAGATTGCCTCAAGAATTTTTGTCTTGCCGGAACCATTCTCGCCAATGAACACATAGGCGCGCTGATTTTCGGCGAGTTCAAGCGAAACGTTGCCCACACCTTTGAGCTGTTCGATTTGTATGCGATGCAAATTTTCAGAATCAGGCATAGGTGATTTTCTACCAGTTATAATTTGAGGATGTGCCATATCAGAGTCCGTTCATATCAAGCCTAGTCCTACCATAATAGCAGTTGCAAAGCGTTTTACAGCATTAGTAGCAACTTTCTATCCAGCCACAATCAGCTCGCACTTGCGAAAGCAACACAAAAACTTATACGCCAATCAACCTTAGAAAGAAACACCCAAACCCGAGATTCAGCGATGGCTTACAACTCTTTATTTCTGCGCCACACCCAACACGTCTCGAATAACGTCGCAGGTTTTGGCTATCTCGGCCTCGGTCAAGGTTGGATGCACTAAGAACATCAAGGACGTTTCACCCAGCTCCTTTGCGACAGGTAATGACGCAGTAGGTCGCCAGCCGGTGTTATCAAAGGCTTTTTCTAAATACACTTCTGAGCAGGAGCCTTGGTAACACGGAACGCCTCGAGCGTTAATGGCTTCGACGATGCGGTCACGGGTCCAGCCGTCGGCAAGTTGTTCGGGCTGAACAAAGCAGTAATGTTTATAACAAGCGTGCTCGATGTGGGCGGGTACGTCGGGGGTGCGCACCACGGGAAATGCTGCACAGGCGGCGGTAATCGCGGCGGTATTGCGCTGGCGTGCGGCAGTCCAGTCGCCCATACGGCGCAGTTGAATGCGGCCAATCGCGCCCTGCACTTCCATCATGCGCCAGTTGGTCCCAAAACTTTCATGGAGCCAGCGGAAACCCGGCGGGTGTTCACGCTCATAGACAGCTTCATAGCTTTTGCCGTGATCTTTAAACGACCACATTTTGCGCCACAGCGCTTCGTCATTGGTGGTAACCATACCGCCTTCGCCGCCAGTGGTCATAATTTTGTCCTGGCAGAACGACCATGCACCAACGTGGCCAATACTGCCGACTGGACGGCCTTTGTATTTGGCGCCGTGCGCTTGGGCACAGTCTTCAATGACATACAGGTTATGCTTGTCTGCTAAAGCCATTATCGCGTCCATGTCAGCGGGACGGCCGGCCAAGTGGACGACGATAATTGCTTTGGTTTTCGCGGTAATCACCGGCGCGATCGTATGCGCTTCGATATTTTGGCTGTCACGGTCGACATCGGCAAACACGGGCACAGCACCGGCATTGACCACGGTCGAAATAGACGCAATAAACGTACGTGGCGTGACGATGACTTCATCGCCGGCACCGACGCCAAGCGCGATTAACGCAAGGTCAAGCGCGAGCGTGCCATTACTTAGTGCGACAGAATATGTCGCACCCGACCAGCGAGCGAATTCTTTTTCAAATTCACGACATTCAGAACCCGTCCAGTAATTGACGCGGTTGGAAAGAATAACATCATGAACAGCTTGGGCTTCTTCAGGTGTGAATGAAGGCCATGGGGAGAAGGGGGTGTTTAGCATAAATATGAATGAGCCTGCGCAATTTAATTTTTAACGAATGGTCTTGCTGGATTTCCAACGACAATTGCTCCAGATTCAACGCTTTTAGTCACGACTGCCCCCATTCCTACGATCGCCCCTTTACCTATGACTAATGGCTTATCGGGAGTACCCTGCTTGATAATTGCACCAGTTCCAATATAAGCAAAATCCTCTATGTGCACATTGCCATTACAATGAACTCGTGGTGCAAATGTCACGTAGTCGCCAATAACACAGTCGTGAGCGACGTAGCTATAGATATTGGAATGAAACGATTTGCCTATCTTTACATTCGAAGTAATTGTTGAAAACGGGCATAAAATAGAGCCTTCTCCAAGATCGACTTCATCCAAAATGACTACATTTGTAGCTTGGAGTGAAATGATTTCTATATTCGATTGCTCACACTTTATCGTCAACTTTTCTCTAATTTTCGAATCTGCGATAGCTATACAAATCGCTTTTGAATCTGCTTCACACGCAACAAACTCTTCAAATGTCATGACTGAATAGCCATTAAGCATCTTAGATGGTGGATTATCATCGACAAAAACACGCTGTGAATCTGGATACGCATCCCCAGCCAACGGCATTACTTCTCTTCCGAAGCCGCTAGCACCGAATATTCCAATTAATTTGCTCATTTCTTTGTTCCTTCAAATCTGCTCATTGTTGCTTCTCCATCCGCAGAAATACCCTCGCGTACGAACACTTTTTTCACAGTCAGCAAAAGTATTTTCATATCTAACCAAAACGACTGATTATCCACGTACCAGACATCGAGCTTAAACTTATCTTCCCAGCTAATGGCATTGCGTCCATTCACCTGAGCCCAGCCGGTAATTCCTGGACGAACGTTATGGCGACGAGCCTGTTCGGGTGAATACAATTCTAAATATTCAACCAGTAGAGGCCGCGGGCCGACTAAACTCATATCGCCTTTCAAGACGTTCCATAAGCCGGGGAGTTCATCAAGGCTAGTCGAGCGTAAGAAAGCACCGAACTTGGTGAGGCGTTCTGAGTCTGGGAGTGGATTGCCTTTTGCATCCAACGCATCACGCATAGTGCGGAGCTTATACATCTTAAATAATTTACCGTGTAAACCCGGGCGTATCTGAGAAAACAGAATTGGCCGACCATGAAATACAACCACTAAGATTGAGATCAATACCAATACGGGGAATAAAACGATGATGCCCAAAAATGAAGCGAGAAGATCAATAAATCTTTTCATCGTTGCGCCGCACCCAATACCCAATCACACCATTGTGATGATAGTTTCGATCGGTCGAACTTAGTTTGGGCCAATGCCAAAGCGTTCTGTCCTTTCTCTATCAAGGTGCTGCGGTTATCAGCACAATATTCTAGTGCATCTGCAAACGCCTGACTATTGTCAGGCTCGACCGCCACACCAAGATCATATTGATTAATTAAATCAGCTAACCATCCCGGGTAATTGTTAACAACTGGAAGTCCTGCTGAAATATAGTCAAAAAACTTGTTTGGTGAGGTACCGTAATAAAAGGCTGGAACATTTGCGAGAATTTGCAAACCTACATCGGCTGACGCCATCAAACCAACGAGTTGTTTTTTAGGCACTGGGTCGCAAAAGACTAAATTTGACAATCTCAGCTCAAGCGCGCGTTGCTGAAGCTTAGGCTTTAGCTTGCCATCACCAATGAGCACAATTTTAATATCATTGCGCCCTCGCTTCTCTAATTCGTATGAAGCTTCCAAAACGGCATCTAAGCCATTGGCTTGTCCATGCGTACCAGTAAAGATAGCTAAGAAATCACTATCAGCCACGCCATCCGGCCGCCAAGCGGTTTCTTTTTGCGAAAAAATATCAACGTCACAACCATTCGGGATCATTTCAATTCGATCACGTTTGACGCCTCGTGCCGCAATGCCGTCGACAATACCAGGAGAAAGCCCGATACAACGTGTTGCAGAGCGATAACTCAGCCACTCAAGTACTGACATCCCCCACAATACTAGCGGGTTTGCAATAATGCCCATAGCTTTGGGGAGCTCCGGCCACAAATCGCGCACTTCAAAAACAAAAGGTTTGCCGCGCAGCCAACGTGCGAAGATACCCGGAATGCCTGCTGTTAAAGGAGTGGTTGTTGCAAAAACAACATCATAATCATGGCGCAATGCGATCCCGATACTTTTCAGGGCAAACTTCAAAAAAATTGAGGTGCGTTTTAATAGCCCATCCGCATTCGAATAGGCAAGATCAAACTCGATAATATCAATACCATCAACAACGCCAACGCGCTTACCGTTTTCAAAATTAGATTCTAATCCAGTGTTCCCGCCACCATAACTTCCACATACCATGGTTACTTGGTGCCCTGTTTCAACCAATTTTTTGGCCATCTGATACGAGCGAATACCAGCTGAACCTTTTGGTGTTGAAAAGTGCTGGTGAAAATATAAAACTCTCATAGTGCCCAATAATACTCCATAGTAAGGCTTCCCTGTTGATGCATTTCAACTTCGAGAACAGGTAACTGCGTTTTTTTAAAGTAATAGCGTGACTCCCAACCAGTCACCAGGCGTATATCTGCGATAGGTACATCCGCCGTTATTCGGATTAAATGCTCGCCATCACTGATTTCGTTGTCTTTGATAACCCACGTGCGCTGCGGGCTCAGTCGATATCGCGATATCGCTGTCTCTTTAAAACCAGCAATATTGTCAATAATCTCTAATAAAGATTCGCTTAGCGTAACCTTGCGCTTATGAAAGGTTTCCCAAGCGTCAGCGTAGGAACAATAAAAGCTATTTTTACTGCCAGCATAATTCAAGTGAACAGATCTTGTTGCTGGCCATGCCCCCAGTAAAAAACGACTGACGCGAGGCATTTGCTCGCGCTCATCAAATTGAATCGTGTTATGAGCCGCCACACTTGGAAAATAGCTGAGCCACGGCTCATCGCAGTTATAACTGAAAGAGCCTGCATCTCGTAACAAGTTTTCACGCTCTAACCAAAAATCAACATGCAACAAATCATTTTGCCCTGGCCGAAATTTAAACCGTGGGTAGCGAATTACTACTTTTGCATTAGCGTTAGAAAGAACAGTAAAACCACCATCATCGAAGTTTTTACACGAAGGCAGATCAATATCTGTTGGTGGCATAGCCAACCCAAGCCAGTCTAAGAGCTCAAAACTACTTAATGGATCGATGGCAAATTTACTCGGAATTGCTCTATAAAATAAAGTATAAGCAAGAATAACTGTCGGTCGAAAATCTCTATAATCCGTCGAAAGTAAAGGCGTCAAACGTGCACCGTCATTTGCACCGATATTAGGGACATCACCTGTTTCCGGATCAACTAATATTGCAAGCCATTCCGTCGCAGCTTGTGCTTTCTTATATAAATTCTGACTAAAACTTTCATCGTTAAACCACTGGCGACCAAGCTCTGCAAGACATAAAGTATCAAGCATAAGTCTATGGTAGTTCACAGAATACTGACTAAAAGAACCATCATCTTCAATGAGTCGATTAACTCGATTCTGTAACCATTTTCTACCTAAATATGCCCAATCACCGCCTTTTTGAACACCATGTCTCTCTAAAAAAAGTCCTCCAACGTACATTGCCGTTGCTTCTGATGTACCATGATTATTGTCTTGCGCCATGGCATAGCTTAACGTGGGAGCTATTCTTTGTAGGTGTAGGTGAACAAGCTCAGTCAACCCTCTCTCGGTAGGTTCAAGACACTCGAGAATGCGCGCAGCAACGATTAAATGCAAAACCCGAATTGATGCCTCCTGCCCACACTTCCAATTCACACCTTGATAAGGCGGATTCTTTTCAATCCAATCTTGCAACCATAACTCAAGTTGTTCATGGGATTTTGCGTCGCCGAGAGAGGTCCGCTGAGCTAGCTTAATAACCCAATCAAATCGAGAAAGTTCCCAAACCTGCTTGATGTCTCCGACATCCAATCCAAAATCTGAAATTTGCCACCACTCTCTATCTCCAGTACTAACTTTTTTTTGGTTAAATGGACTTAAAAACCAGTCTGGTGGGAGATTTCTATTAAGTGAAAAGGGATAATGACCAAATAAGTGGATTGAATCGAGGTCGGTTAAAGCTTTTCCTCTAGGCTTCTCTTTTAACTGCGAGTTAATTCGAAAAAAAGGCCCTTGTGGTATAGTCGCTTGTAGTCGCCGAACTGGATTTAAACCGATCTTCACAGTCAAGCGATACCAAGCAACTCGCCAAAGGTTAATTAATCCCAATCGCCAATAGGTGAGAAGCTTTAAACTAACTTTGTTCACACAAATACTCAGCAATCCGCAAACACGCCTTCCCATCACCATATGGGTTGTGCGCACGAGACATTTCGGTATACGTAGTATTATTTGAGAGTAAGTTGGAGACCTCAGAAACAATCCGCTCAACAGAAGTACCAACCAGTTTCACCGTGCCAGCATCGACCGCTTCAGGGCGCTCTGTGGTATCACGCATCACCAAAACAGGTTTTCCAAGTCCTGGAGCTTCTTCTTGTACGCCGCCACTATCGGTTAAAACTAGATAGCTCTGTTGCATCAGGTGTACAAATGGCTCATAGCCAAGCGGCGCAATCAAATGAACATTATCTAAGCCCGTCAAAAGAGTTTTTACTGGCTTTTGTACATTTGGATTTAAATGAACAGGATATACAAAGTTTACATCGGGGTGACGTGTTGCCAGCTCGCGCAAGGCCTGGCAGATATTCTCAAAACCTTGACCAAAGTTTTCACGACGGTGTCCGGTGATTAAAACCAGTTTCTGACTCGATAGGTCGGCAGTCAGTCCAGCACGCGCTAGCTGCTCTTTAATAGAGCTTTGCAACGCAGCATCGTTAGCAATTTTGTCGATAACCCAATGCAATGCATCAATAACGGTATTCCCGGTAACAACAATGCTCTCGTCTTTCACCTGTTCAGCAAGCAGATCCTGACGATTACGCTCGGTTGGTGCGAAATGCCATTTGGCCAAACGACCTGTTAACTGCCGGTTCGCTTCTTCTGGCCAAGGCGAATAAAGATCGTGAGTGCGAAGCCCTGCCTCCACATGCCCTACGGGTATACGCGCATAAAAAGCAGCTAAAGTTGCCGCAAAGGTTGTCGCGGTATCGCCGTGTACTAACACCACATCGGGTTTAGCTTCAGCAAGAATATCTCGTAACCCAAGTAAGACACCGGAAGTGATGTCATAAAGATCTTGACCAGCTTTCATCAAGTTCAAATCATAATCTGGCACAATCTCGAATAAGTTCAGAACTTGATCGAGCATTTCGCGGTGTTGCGCGGTAACTGCAACAACAACCGAAAAATTATCATCGGCCTGTAGCACTTTCACTAACGGCGCCATCTTTATAGCTTCTGGGCGCGTACCAAAAGCTAAAAAAACCTTTATCACTTCCACTTTATGCCCTTATTTATTTACCGTTACGCCACAAAAATCTAGCTCTTTCCCGGAGGCCTTAAGTTGCTTGAACTCATTGTGGGCAACAAGATAAACAACAATATCAGCTTCGGCTGCTGCGTTATGATAATCGGTTAATGCGATACTTTTATGCTTCTTTAAATTGGGTTCAACCGCTAATACATCAGCATTTCCATTCACAAGAGCCTGAAATACTTCTAAAGCGGGAGATTCACGTAAGTCATCGATATTTGGCTTGAAAGCCAAACCCATGCAAGCAACCGTTGGTTCTCTCCCATTAACTTCACTGAAAGACTTAACTTCATTTAATATTCGCTCGATTACCCACTCAGTTTTATAATCATTAATTTCACGAGCAGCACGAATGATACGAGCGTCGTCACCACCAGCGTGGACAATGAACCATGGGTCAACAGCAATACAATGGCCGCCGACACCAGTACCGGGTTGCAAAATATTAACTCGCGGGTGGCGATTGGCCAAGCGAATGAGCTCCCATACATCAATTTCGAACTTATCGCATAAGATCGAAAGTTCATTTGCAAACGCAATATTGACATCACGAAAACTGTTTTCAGTGAGCTTCGCCATTTCCGCTGTACGGGCATCGGTGACAAACACATCACCAGAAACAAAGGTTCGATAAAAATCAGCAACTTTTTCACCCGCTTCTAGGGTTAGACCACCAACGATACGGTCATTTTCCACCAACTCGCGCATAATATGACCAGGAAGAACGCGCTCAGGACAATGAGCGATAAATAAAGATGAAGTATCAACTCCTTCAGCTTTAAGAACTTCCTCAACTTTCTCGGTAGTTCCAACAGGTGATGTCGACTCTAAAATGACTATATTTCCAGCCTTCAATACTCCAGCGATTGAGCGCGTAGCTTCAACAACATAATCTATGTTTGGCACGTGACCGTCATGGAATGGTGTGGGCACAGCCAAAATAAACACATCCGCAGGCTGCGGGGTTAGCGAGGCACTTAGCCACTTGTTTGCAACTGCTTTGGCGACATACACGTCTAACTCCGGCTCGACGATATGGATTTTACCGTTGTTAATTATATCCACAACTTCCGAGGTCACATCAAATCCGTACACTTCATAACCTTGATTTGAAAGTAACGCTGCTGTAGGAAGACCTATATAGCCCAAACCGACAACGCAAATTTTTTTCAGCATTCGCACACACTCTTAATATTAGAAGATGATAATTTATTGGGGATTTACAACATTTAATCTTTTCGATTCCCGACAGAATCGATTTTTTTTGAGACATCGTTATTGTTCAACTGTATTGAACTGCCACTTCTTTTTGTACCAAATAAATAAAACCATACTCCGGTTTGGCTATCATCATAGATGTAAGGAAATTGAATCTGGCCATATTGAAAAAGTTTCATGGGCCAAATATCTTTTTTAAATTCGTCTACAAGAACCCAGTCACGAAGGTTTTCTCTAGAGCAGCACCAAAGTTCAACACTACGATGGGTATTATATTTACTAGGTTCAACAGCAGTAGCTAACCAAATAAAGCCGGCCTGATTACTCATATAAAACACAGAGCCACTGACTTTTTGTACTTTCTCGGTTTCTCCACTGGCTGAAAATAGGTAGATATAGTTTTGCTCTAAAGGTGTATCCGTACCATACAAAATTGCATTCCCCATAACTTCAAAGTCAACTGCACGAAACTGCTGAGTGCCTTCGAATAGCGTTTTTATGTCTTTACCATCCCAAACTCTAATACCAGCTTCATTACCATAGTCCCCTGTACTGAAATAAACCTGTTCACAGACTGTTTTTACGGCATGTATATGTCGAGGTCCCTCGAGTGAAAATAAAGAAACGTTTACCTTGCCATCAAAAGACCAGACAGAAACCGGAGAGCGTTCTTCATTTGAACGATATTCGCCGTAGATTAATTTATTTTCAAAAACGTCTACTTTTAAAGGCCTTCCACCAACTAAACGAACTGGCTTACCTATTACGTCTCCCCTGGATGACAATCGAATGCACATTTTGTTATAAACACAATAATAACCACCGACACCATCTGCAACAAGATGATGAATCCCCAGTCTGAGAAACCTTGAAAGCAAATGAAACTTAACTGCAATGCGCTCAAAAAGAGACATTGGCAAAGTCGAAAAGTGTGTAATCTCGCCATCTGATTGGATATAAAGATGATTGCATTTACCAAAAACAATCCCTTCCGGACCAATAAGCAACACCTTAAACGAAGGCAGCACTATCATAAATGTTCTCTTTTTTGCTATCTGTGACTTAATTTTTTCCGTATCATTGAGGAAAACTCTGGCCTGATGTCACTGAAACACAAACAATCGACCTTTGAGTAAGCAAACGCACGGCGTGCTTCTACTAATTTTCTCAAAGGTGATAAATTATCGTCACTGAAAATTGCGGGGATCTCTCTCAAAAAAAAGCACCAGGAAGTTACATCAGGCTTTTTCGCTACATCAAACTTATCATCGCAAAAAATACCAAAAGACAAGCCATCAAATTTATGAAAAATAAAATTTGACCAACCCCATAATCTAGGATTCAGATCGATTGGGTAAACCTTGTCACCGCTCTTGATAAACTCTAGCTCTATAAACCCATTTAATAAAAATCGCTTTGAAATTGACTTAACTACCTCTCGTATTTTTTTTATGTCTTCTGATGCAACATTTTCATCAACACTAGAAGAGACACCTTTTGGATATTGCCTTATTTGCCGAACAATGACATGAGCTACTTCAATACCATGACACCAAACAGAACCGTAACTAAGGCTTTGAACGTCAGGATGTAGAACTTGAACCAACACATTTTTCTTTTGCTCGGGTGTAAGCTCGTTTTGTAACTGGGATAGGTCTGCTTTATTAGATAGTATTTTAGTTTTAAAGTTAACGTTTGACCGTGAAGATGTAGCGATGGGCTTTGCAATGTATTTATTAGCTCCGGTAAAATCTAACGGATCATCAATACTAAAAAACAACCGACTATAACCAAGTTCCTTCTCGAGCCAAGCATAGAATGTCTTCTTGTTTGTAAAAAGATTTAAAAATTCGCTTCCAGAGGAAAAAACATCGAATCCATACTCAAAAAACAAGGGTACAAACTCAACAAACAATTCAGAGCAGGGAACAATTAGCCAGGAGTCACACACATCGCGTTTACTCTTAATCCATGCCAAAACGACATCCGCAACTTCAGCTACGGAACCATATCTTATTTTCTTACCGAGATTTGAAAAGCTGGATGGTTCGTGTGTGTTACAGATTATTTCTATATGGTCCACGTGCTTTGAAATGCGCCGGAGAAAATAGGTGGAAGAAATTGTGCCACCTAAAATAAGTACGCTTTTTACCATAAGCTAATTCCATTGCCCTTTGATTGCCTTTAAGTAGATGGAGGACATATATTCTATCGTATAACGTTCCATATGCGCCGCTATCTCTTTACCTTTTAACCTGAGATAATCTGGTTCTGCAAGAATACCATCGATGTATTGCTGAACAATTTTTTTATCTGAAAAGTCAATAAAGTCTTGATTTGCTTCTATTGCCAACTGTATCTCGCCTGCGTGATGCGAATATTTATCTATGACAATTGCGCGCCCACAACGTGCCGCATTCATGACGAGTAACCCAGCATGCCCGGGGTTAAATACGACATGGGACCACTCAAAATAATCATCTAACCCTGAGTCGTAAACAGCATCAATTACTTCAAAATTATCGAGCACCGGATACACAGCAAAGGCTTCTTGAGTTCCTGGACCAATAACTCGAATGTATACACGAGGGTCATTTTTTGCTAGGTCGTACAACCTCTCTATCTTTTTCCGTCTTTGATATCTACCTACCCAGAGAATGTTGAGTTTTCCATTAAAAGGTGACATGCATTTAGGGACAATTTCATTTTTGGAGTACGATGTATTGTTGAAAGATAATACAGGTTTCGAGGTTTCTTGAGTTAAACGATGCTTTATAGAATCAGAATACACTAAGACGCCCTCCGACCTCGATATAAAGAAATTGCGCAACAGCTTTGTAAAGAAAGAATTACTACGCCCGTATATAAGCCCTTCACAAATCACTCTGCTATGCAGTCGGAGAAGATTAAACATTCTAAAAGGGTTCCAAAGTGTATAACCCACAATTATTACATCAAAGTCCTTAGCTCCAAGAAGATATTCTTTAATATTAAGGTTAAAACCAAAAACACGATATCTTTTTAGCGGTATATACTTGTAACCCAGCCGCTCTTGAGGGTCCACAAGATTAGCTTCCAAACCGACATAAGATGTAACTGTCAGATCAACGAATTTTCCGAGTTCCCTCAAAAAGCTCTCTCTGTAGTTCGGGGCAAAATTCACTAGATATAAAACTTTTATTTTTTTCATGTTCGAATACGTGTAGGCCTTGTTGAATAAATAGGGAACTTTCCCGGTTAGCGTTGATCAGATCACCGAACTCACGCTGATACGGGACACCACAATGAGCAAAGCAAAATACCGAGTTAAAAACTGGTCTGAATACAATAAAGCGCTGA